>OBLI01000022.1_pt1 | contig 145027 bp, 154 predicted proteins | sample 1519701 | NCBI WGS metagenome assembly OBLI01 (sample SAMEA3663005, study PRJEB22513) | pig gut metagenome | biome: pig gut; feature: pig-associated habitat; material: faeces | place: France | collected 2012
ATGCTGATATAGCAACAAAAGCTGGAATATCAAGAGTAAATATACGCCCAGATTTCACTGGGCGCTCTTGACATACCAGCTTGTTTTTGCTATTAAATAGACAACGGCTTAACCGCAGTAAACTGCTGTCAAGCCGCATCAATTATCATAGAAGATCTGAATTTACAGAAAAAATTTCACACCGTCTTTTGGTGTTCTCTCTGCAGAGCACAATATAATAAATAAACACAATAAAACAATGCAGGAATGTTTTTCTATATACATACCTGCATTGTTTTATTTTATACCCCCAATCTTAAATCCATCCGATCAGACAACATCATCAATCACTTTTAAATAATATCCGGCGATCGCTGCATCCAGCTCTAGCTTTTTATTTGACTGAAATTCCTCACAATGCATATTTTGGTTATTCATATCTAAGTCTCCCCAAATAGCATAAGGCAGTTCGGCGCAAATATCGCATTTTAAACTAACCTGATCAGGTCCCTTTTCCTTTAATATGGCCGCAAATGAATTATATGTTTTACATATGTTATCTGCAGATTCTTCTATAAAAATAAACCGAGTGTTTGCGTAATCCCGATAAATACCAAAAGTATGCCAGCGTCTCCTATCATGGAGAATAGCATGGCAAGGACACGGTACCTTCTCACACGAGCCCTTCGTACTGAGAGAAGTATTAATAATACTATGATGCATATAATGATAATAAACATCCCTGACAAAATAAGCATGATATCATCGGGTTTTCCCATTGATAACTTCCTCCGCCTTTTAACAAGTTTCTGCTACTGCTGCCCTTTTCTTTCTGTCTGTCGTGGAGTCCATGTAATAGAGTTCGTTTGTCATGAATCTCAATCGCTTGACTTCGCTCTTTTCAATTGGCATGCGATGGATATTTTCGCTGAGGATATAGGTCTCACCATTAACCACGAAAGTTATTATCGTATCGCCAAACGCATTTCGTCCAAATTCTATACCTATATCCATCTTTTTTAAGGACTGCATTTTATTTAAGAGCTGAAGACGCATCATCTGTTCATTATACCGGTGCAGCCATTTTTTTCTCTGTTCTTTTTTATGATTATAAAGCAAACACAAAAGTGCAATGATAATAGCGGCTGCCACAATAGAGAAGATAAGCGCATACATCTGACTTCCTGTAAGCAGTGTTCCCATCCTGATTCTGTTTGTATCCTTTGTAAGATCTCTTATGTAGAATCTTTTTCTTAGTGAGAATCCGATTCCTGCTATGAAAAGACCGGTGGTTATAACCGTTCCTGCAATAATTTCACTGCATATATGGCCCAAATGTTCCGCTCTTCTCTTTGTTTTTTTTAATCTCCTCGTCAGAGATCACGTTTTCTATTTCAAATATATCTCCGCTTCTTGTCGTAAGTATAAATGTACGTTCTTCCACTGTTTTCTCCATTTTCTCCCCTGTGTAAAGATATGAGGGGGATCCGGCGAGTGCAACCCCGCCGGATAAAATAAATAATACTAGGAATAAAATGTGATAACTACTTCCCATAAAACAAATAGGCTTCTTTCGCTAAATGCAGGTGTTTCAACCTATTTCGAAGTATAGTCACAATTCATTATAAAAAGTCAATAACTAGATATAATCTTTTTACACTGCATCCATAACAGTAAAAATGTATTGCTCTACTATTATATCATGGCAGATAACAAGAATCCCACGGCTTTAACCGTGGGATTGTCAAATGAAAGTCAGAGCAGGACGGACAACTGTAGTCCTACAAATACTACATACAGGACCAATGTAGCAATTACATGCGGCAACGGACCCTTTAAAATATCTTTGTTTTTGGCAATCTTGCGAATGGCCTTGATTACCATTGTAACAAACAACGTTGTTACTATGATTAAAAGTATGTTTAATGTAATAATTCCTAATATATTTGTGCTTCCACCTGATCTTTGTATGTTTTCATACATGGCATTTTGTTTCACTTATGATTTCCTCCATCATTTATTATATTTGTCTTACACAATGTAATAGTCCATTTTGCTATCAAATGGCTCATAAGGCTTATCTGCAGATGTCATATAAATCCCTTATCTCCTACCATAAAGGCTTTATTCTGTTTTAACCTTATCTTTTATCTTCTCTGCTTTGTCTTTTGCAAAATTTTTAAGACGTTCTCTTATTCCGGCAGCAGTATCGATTCCATCTTGTATAAATGCCGGTGTGGAATCTTTCGCATCCGGGAGTGACCCTTCTATAATTTGGGTACCTCTCTCCTTAGCATCGTTCAGGTACGACTTGGCTTTATTGGCTGCTTCTTTTGTGTCTCTTATTGTCTTTTTTATGTCTTCGGCTGTACTACGATAACTGTCTTCATTTATATTCTGCTTATCTGAACTTTTTTTATTGTCAGAAACGCCGGCGGTTTCTCTGTCTTTGCTTTTATTTGTATCCTTTTCCTTCGTTTTTACCTTTTTTTCTGCGTTTATAACCGGTTCTCGACCATTTTCCCTTGCTGAGGCCCCTTCCTGATATAATCGATTGGATATATACGGCATCCATTTATCCGATGTCATATAGATACCTGCAATCAATATCGCTGAAAATATTGCTGACCGGCAAATTTTTTTTCGGACTATTCTTCGAAAAAACCTCATCGTACACCCTCCGTTCTTTCCCTGACTTAAATTACATCCTCTCTTTTGAATCCATGTGAATTGTAGCCATAAATTCTATCGTTTTGTCAAGAAAATAGGAAATGTTTTATTTATTGTTTTTGCGAGGTTAATTTTCAGTTCAAAGGTAAACTCTAAATGTTACTTTTAGTTTGACAAGATCATCTGTATAGTTATGAATACAATGATGGAAGAATGGCCGAAACATCACAGGATTTCGTTATATTGGGCTTACGAAACAGTTTTGCAATCTGGAGTTCCTTTAATGCATGAGAGAATTGATTTTCGGTATGGTCATTTGGGTTGGCTTGATATATCATTAAGCTAACAACTTTTGTAATTGGTACTCACATCAAAATATTTTATAGGTCCGCACAATTTCTATATCGAGGAGATAAAAAAGAATGGAATTAGAATGGAAACTCGGAGAAAATACATATCAACAAGATTTAGACATGAAACAATTTAACAGCTACGAAGAAATATCACAGGATATATCCTGGGAACAGGATCTTTGGCTTGGGTTAAACCTTCTTGATGTTGAAGCATTTCGGCAATACAAAAAAGCCAACTCATCCATGAGTGATTATAACAAAGAATACTATACTCTGGTGCTCCATCAGTATGAGAAAATTGACAGCATCATCGAAGAGTCATTTGTAGATGCCGTGTTAGCCAATAATATGTATAAAGAAGAAAGCACGGACTTTGAAAGAGCTTTTGCAGATCTGGTTCTTCAGCTTTCTCCATATTTGCATAGTCGCATGCCTATACCATTGGATTTTCCGGTTCATTCATTGGTGGTACCATCCTCTGAAAATGAACATGTCAACTATTTAATAAACGAAATTCTATCTACATTATCTACTGATTATTATAATGAAGATTTTTATTTCCGCAGACGAAGGAATCCTTTCACTATACAAAAAGACATAATACGCAGAAACATTATTCAAATTGCAATGGTTTATTCTGAAGAGGCCCGGGCACGATACCATGTCCTTTATGCAATATGCAGGAACAATGATATTCGTGACATATACTCTTATGACCTTGCAAGGATAGCCGTATGTGCACATACAATAAAAAAATATATACCACATATAGAAGATACAATTAGCACAAGGATAAATTTTGTCTTTGAAAATAGATTAGATATTGAAGATTTTCATGTAGGTCTATCAACATCCAAAATCAAAGCTATTAACCAATATTATAAAGCAAGGCTCTCTATGGATAAAAAGAACCCTTATTATGGCACAATGTGTGGACGGTTAAGAGATTATTTTAAAAACGAGCGAAGATGCTTGGCAATTATGGAATTTCCAGATAAGGATTCGGATAATATGTTTGCCTTAAGTGGAACTGAACTTAAGGCTGATCAAAGTTACGATGTTTATTTTAAATTAAGAATAGCGAATACTATTGCTCAAGAACTCAGTTTGATTGACAAATACTTATTTTGTGAGCAGACCTATCTGGTAAGAAGATATGCTCATAAGATTAGTAAGGATAAGTATATTAAATTATCTCAATGGAATTATCTTCACGATGACCCCTGCTGGAAAAAAAATCAGGGTGACTATGCCTGTTGTGAACGAAAATTTATAGCTAAATTGGAAAAAGATAATCAATCAGGAGCTCCATATCCTCTAAAAATTGATTTATGGACGAGATTACCTATATGTAAGAACTGCGACTATGCAATCCTTGATTATGAACACAGCTATGGAGCTGTGATTCATCGGGCCAATTAACCGGACGTCCTCTCATATACCCTTTATCTGCCAGATTAATGGTGGTACCTATTTTAGTTTTTAATCTGTGGTAGTAGTTTCTCAAATAAAAAAACCTGCAGCGAACTGCGGGTTTTTTTAAGCATATGTTATTTTATATATACTCATTACGGATTACAGATTTTACATGGCGAATATCCATTATTGATCAAAGAGCTTCTCTTTCCCTTATATGTCTTCTTATTTTTCTCACTCATAGACGACACGGACCGGCAATTTGGTTTATGGAATTTTTTTGTATTCAGATTCACAACATAGGTTTGTTTGGTTTCCTGATCTGAACTGCTGCCTGTATTTTTACTTTTATCAGATATAAGCTTACTGTCTCCAGTGTTATAATCAATCTTAATATTCGGTTGCACATTATAGGCATATACACAAAACTTGATTCCTTTTCCTTGGTCTTCTACGGAATAGCCTTCCATAAGTACGCCGGATGCCAGAAGGTTGTCTCCTTCAAAAAACGGTGTTACCCGGTACAATACATGATTTCCCGTGCGGTCAATATAGTTTGCCACCTTTGTCTCGTATGGCAGCATACCTTCGATATTAAGGTATCGCGTGCCAGTGATCAGGTTCTTTTTATTTGCGTTTTCTGCTGTAAGACAATACGCAATGAGATGACAGCGATTGTAGAGATAATTGCCGTCCACAATTCCGTTATACTTTACTGTATGCCATCCCGTAGGTTTCACGGATCCGATCTCCCCACGCTCTTCTGTTGGCATCGTGTCTTTACATACATTTGCATATGCAACCCCACATCGGCCAAGCTTATCAAGCTTATGATAAGATTCAAAGGAATTTGTGTTTTTCTTTTCTTTTGCCGTGAAGTATGGTTTATTTCTATTTACCTCAACAGATGCCTCCCCGTTATATTTGGGTACCTGGGAAAGCGAAAACTTCTTTGTCTTTGCCTCAGCTGTGGTCAACACTGCTGCACCATCATTTAAAACCGGTACCGGAACATATGCTACGGAAAAAGCAAGTAATACTGCAAGAGCAGCAGTCCGGAACCTCAAAAATAATTTTTTATTCATTCTTCTGCCTCCTGTTTTTCTTTATCATACCCTGATGCCATTATATCACAAAATATGCTTCTCTCATATGATTCATTTTGCAATATGGGCAGCAGTAGTATAAATTCCATGGATTTAATTAGATACATAAATCCACTATATTTCATTATCGTTTTTTACATGTTATTATAGTAATAGAATAAACCTTACGAAAACAGAATAGGTATCCCGTCAACCACACCGCATATGGAAGGATTATGTTATGGGGCAGAAAGAAAAGTCTCTAAAGAAAGCAAATAATCTTAAGAAAAAGAAATTCTTGAAAAAGGTTCCTAAAAAATTTACTGTTTTCTCAACTGCTTGTTTATCAATCGTTACCATAATTACAGCTGTTGGAAACTTTTACCTGCAAAAACAGCAAAACCATCGTGATGAACTTTTGTTACAGCCCCGTTTTACACTTGGTAAAAGCATGGATGAATTTGGAAATACTGTATGGAAAATCACCAATACAGGCGGAGCTATCAGCAACGCAGACATCTGTCCTATGATGTATGTTGATTTTTCATTTACAGATGACACCATTAGCGACGATGAAGAACCTCCTATGGTTACTGTTCAGCTGACCGGATACTATGACAATGACAACTACTACTACGATGCAAATGATAATTCATTCTATGTCCGTGACACAAACAGCCAGCAATTATATGAATTTGGCAATTTCTTCACGAACTTGCAATATGAACAGGGCCTGTCTTGTCTGGATTATTGTTCACGAATGTGCCTGATTTTGAATTATTGCGATTATACAGGTAAACAGGTAAATAAAATATTTACATTAGATGATAATCTGACGGCTGATAATCAGGAAGTTTCTATTGAATCCCATGAACTGCAGCTTAGTGAACTAGATGAGATTCCACCATTTGAAATTGGTGCCCCTGCAGTTTATAGTGATCCATGTGTCGTAGTGGCCAACTATGATCGAGCAGAAACCCAACAGTTTATATCAGATTTATCACATTACAGATTTTATTTATATTATCTTCTTATGGATATGGCAAAAGGGACTGACGATGATATTGATGATATGCTTGGCTGTATGATTCAAATTGGAGATACTGTAACCGTTCGTTCAGTAATAAATGAAGACGGTTCTGAGGAATTTACAAATGGTCTCCAATGGGATCCGGACAATGCCATCTATGACTCTTATGATGATTAACAAAATACCGCTGGCTGGGAAAACTATTGTTTAATTCCCTTCCGGCGGTATTTTCAAATCACAAGTTTTTATTGTGCATCGGATTCAATTTTTGCTATACTTGGGAAACGCCTGCCAAAGATCACTCCCAATGGGTACAGATCTTTTGTCGCAGGCGTCTGGAATCCGAAGGATTCCTAAAAATAATATAATTATTACGTTCTCATCCTAGCATATTCAGTATAAAATAGCAAACCGGCATCTATATTACTTTCCCATACTCTTGCATTATCAGGAAATCATCTTTTTTATTGTTATATTAGGATAGTCTATAAGATGTATGCTCTTTCCTGTACTTTCGACTATGACATCCGGCCGGATAGGGTTATCTTTATAATTTTTTTCGACAACTGCTGTCTCTCCATTTGAAAGCAGAACCGTAATTCCTGTGGCAAATGGATGCACACAACGGCAGAAAGCTGCAACAAATATAGGATCAAACAGACTTCCCCTATTCCCTATTACATATTCCAATGCATCGGTCGGACAACAGGCTTCTTTATAACTACGTTTTGATATAAGGGCATCCCACACATCAGCAACATGGATAATCCTTGCATATTTATGGACTTTATATTTTTCCTTTCCAAACGGATACCCGGTTCCATCAAAATTCTCATGGTGATGTAACACAGCGTGTTTTACTACAGCTGGAATGGTAACGTAGTCTTTTAACATCTCATATCCCGTACATGGATGTTTTTTTAAAATTTCCCATTCCTGTTCATTTAGGGCTCCAGGTTTATTTAGAATCTCCTCAGGAACAATGGTCTTGCCTATATCATGCAGCAGTCCGGATGCTGCAAGTTCTTTTAATTGAACAGTATTATATCCTTCTTCAATTCCGATCAAAGTTGATGTGACCGCAACGTTCATACTATGCGAGAACGTTGCACAATCATATTCTGCAAGCGAAGTCATGTTAGGCAACATGCTTTCGGATGCAAGCATATCTTCGACTATTCCATTCGCAGCAAGCATACAATCATCAAAATTCCCACTTGCAAGTACATCCACTGATTTTTGATACGTCTCCTGTGTAATCACAGGCGTTTCTATGATAGATTTTGTAAGATCATCGTAAATGTATACCCCATCGAAATTCATGGTCTGTATTCGGTCAATATAATGCTTTGTAAGTATGATATTAGGAGAGAGGAGGCGCTTCCCACACTCGTTATATATGGCCGAAGCTAGAATCATCCCTTCTTTCAGTTCTGTTTTATTGATATATCTCATTTGTTTGTTATTCCCTTAATAATGCTCTTTGTTCGGATTGTTTTACGAAGTCGCTCCTTTTATCAAAAAAAAATGTAAATATCCTATCGTTTCTTTTTTGAACGTCTCTTCTTTCGCTGATCATGTTTATATATATACCATAGGATTTCTCTTACGCTACAGTCCCTTGTAAACTGTTCATGATATGATTCCGGCTGGTTTCTGCGTAATTCATAATTTTTATGGTATAGGGTAATTTTCCCTTTTTTAGGTCTGAAATACCATTTGCCTGCATCGGTCGTAATATACAAGAAATCCGCTTCTCTTTCGCATTCCATATTAAAGTGCGTACAACAGGCTTTTGCTTCACAATACGTTTCTTCCACATATTGTTCTTCCTGCTGTTCTTGCAGATCCATATCCAAGGCTCCCAGCTCTTCATACTCCTGCATAGTTTGTATCTCACCCTCTCCGACCGTCATTTTTTCAGTTTCTTCTTTCGATTCTGCAGTAGTTACATCCATTTCTGCAGACTTTAGATCTTGCTTTATTTCTGTCAGGCGGATAGTTTGCCCACATGGGAAATTCTTACTCATTTGTTTCTCAAATCGATCATTTTCTCTTTCTCTAATGTAATCCTTAATCAAAAGCTGCAGTAATTCCATATATCTCTCCATTTACACCTTATTTCATCCGGCAGCAGGCTCGTTGAACTTTATGTAACTGAAATATGAACCTAATTCGACTTCTTTTGTCAAGCATTCTTGTTCGAAATAACATCATTGATAATAGTTGGTTGTTTTGGGAAATTCGCTGTAAAATAAATTGTCATGTTGCAACAAGAATATCGAACCATATGCGAAAACAACTGTTGCATTCTTTTTACCGTGTGATATACTATATTTATACTTTTTATTTTATTTTTTCGAAAAATTCATTTTTCGTGTTTCAGGTCTGGTTATTTAGATGCTTCCGTATTACGGGAGCTTTTTTATTTGCAAAATCAGTCCTATGTTATTTTTACCGCAACTGAATGCGGGGAAAGGTGGTTTTTATGTTAAGGATATTGGATTTTTTTGCAACTTCAGAAGGAATGGCCCTTTATTTTATTGCGTTTATCATCTTTTCATGTGTTGTATTATTACTTGCGGAACGCATGGAACGACGCATCAAAAGACGTCTTCGGCGAATGAGATACCGCGCCAAAAAACTTCTGCCTGCTTATCAGCTTTATAGAGCTCAGATGCGGCAGCTGAAAAGGAAGCGCCGTTCGCTTGCTGTAGAGGGAATCCGTCTTATTGTCTCGCTCCTGAGAGGATAAGGTTTGTGGTAGGAGTATCCGGACAAAAAGAAACGACTTCAGAATCACTTTTGTGAAACTGGAGTCGTTTTCTCTTGTTTTAAAGCCTGGATAGATAATCATTCTTTCTTTTCAACTCATAACTGCCATATGTGCGGATGTAAATCTCTTTTGTCCGTCTCATAGCTTCAAGTGCTCCAAGCCACTGTTTTGAGAGGAGATTTATAGAAGAACTCTTCTCTCCTGTTTTTGTGCCTTCATCCGGGATTATCCCATTGCAAAATGCATAGTAATTGACTATTTTTAAATGGTACGGATATTGTAAATCCGGTGTGCATTCAAGCTTCCACTGATAGATTAATTTTCTCCTATCCTTTCTAGAAGGATCATCTATAGTTTTTAATCCAGAATCAAACAAGAGTAAGGTGGAAGAAGCTGCGTTGCTCTGCGTCAGATCTTCACATAGCTGCCCGTCACGATATAGTTGCAGAGCTTCCTGTATTGCATCATACTGTCTTTTATTATTTGGATGTGTGTTAATCCTTTCTTCCAACCAGAGTGCTGTGTATTCAAGTTTATGCACGTTATGTTCATCCTTTAGAATTGCTTGTGCAGGAGTCTGCCCTTTGCACTCTCCTACTACAAGAACCTGTGTGTATGCCACAGAAAGCGTGGTTGCAGTTAAGTTCCTATTTTGCTGTTCTTCCCATCGACATTTTATTATCAATGGATTGACATCAATGGAATTCTGTCGCAACTCCTCAAAATCATCGAGAGTAATATTTGCTCTGACATATTTTGTATTGCTCCCTTTTTCGATCAGAGTCAGCCGAAATACAGAATACTCAGCAAAGATTTTCATCGGGCTCTGTATAACGTCTTTCTCCCGTCCTGCATTTTCCTTCTCCGGTTCTTCTGATACAGGAAAGAGATAATCTTCAAGTGAAAATGTCCTGTATGTCCCTCCTGCAACCTGTATAAAACTTTTTATTTCCCTTGGATGATCGATTTTATATTCCATGCTTTTCCATCCTCACTGTTAATGATTACATTACTGCTTGCGCAGATAATCTTCCTTTGATTGTCTGCTAATTGTCTGCAAACATACTGTACTGACCTGAAACGTATCTTTTCTTTCCTTTGATAAGCCCTGTTAGAAGTGTGAGCTTTATGCAAACTTTGTTTTTTTCTTTTACCTTAAGTACATCCTTATTCTCTGTGCGTATCTCTGTTTTTTTTGCAGATGGGGATTTTCTCTTTTTCTTGATCCCTTCTTGCTGGAGAACCTTGTTACATTTTTTTGTCGCAATGGTTTCGATGTTCTGAGGAATTTCATAGTCCATATAATGTCGGTTTCCATCTTCATCCAGGTAATATAAAGCATTCCCGTTCTTTTTACCTACTTTGAAAGTTTTTGATCCAATATTATAGCTATACTCGAACCCAAAACAGTCTGGTTCATAACTTTCTCCGTCAATTTCCTTTGCAAGATTAACAAATTTCTTAGGTAAATTTTTTAATTTCATTAAAAATCTGACTTCTCCGGTTTTTTCATTCTTTTCATGTTCATCGATTCCAGTGATTACAACTGTGCTAACCATAGGATTACCTCCTTTCACTATAAGAATTATTATTTATCATACTGCATATACGGCAATAAGGAGTATCTATGTTTACTGCACTTTCTTTAAAGTTATATGATATAAGCATCCTTTGAATTATTCCGCCAAAAGACCATATTTCTTTTGTACAGTTAAGCCGCTCCTTAACTATACTTAGTATATCATAGTCGACTACGGTTGTCAATAGTCGACTATTTGAAACTTCTTAATCTATAGAAAGTACATAAACAAAGAATATATCCTACTTTACAATATAAAATATTACAGACAGGCGAACACATTTTATTATTTTTTCTTGACAAAATGTTTTAACCTGTATTTATAATGCTTCATACATATTTGATACAATTATAATTTACGGAGGTTACATATTGAAAAATCTATACTCTTTTATCGGATCATTTTATGTTGAAAGTGGCTCGGTATTAATCGGAGATCCATATATTAATGGTGTTACCGTTGCCCTGGAACACATTCCAAGTGACAATGAGATTTCTATTAGTGTTCCAAATGTTAAAACCGGGATGTATTATGCGCATCATGTTATTGATCGTATTGATGGTGCCCTTGTATCTCTTTTAGTATCCCATAAAGATACAATTATTGGAGATCTTGAAAGAAGGGAATCTGCTCTTATTGGTAATATTACTGCTTCCTTAGGGAATTCGGTTGTTTTGGTTGATAAAAATTCTCTTTTTGATACAAACAACTGCTATTATGCATTTAACGAAAAGGCTTATTATGGCTGTGATCGACTCTTGAAAGTTATTCCTGATATGGACTATCCAGAAGAAATGCGGTCGGAATTGCTTGCCTTGACAAATCAGACATTATGTGATGGTTTACCTGCTGTGGCAGGAGAAAAAATTATTGAAGTCATTGGTGCCTGTCCGATTTGGGAGGGTTTTTGGAATTTTGGAAAGGATTCCAGTCTTTGGTCTGTAGAGATATTGGAAGAACTTGCTTCTTCATATAGAAATGCTTGTTGCATTAAAGGCGGGGTTGCGAGTCTTTCCGGGGTTGAAAAGCCCTCTATCTATACTTTTTCAAACGATTCCGGATTGGTCGATGCATTTGTTATCTCCCTTTGTCCAGAATAAATTCATTTGTTATCTTTTATTATAAAGCAATCCCCTTCTCTATAATTCTTTTAGACCGGGGGGTTGCCATATTTTTTTTCAAACATACATTCCATCTCTTTATGTGTTTTTAGATGCTGGAAGTCTGGATCCAAGGCAGCAATCTTATGCGGGTCATATAGGCAACATTCGTGTTCTATGTAGCAATCGTTTGCATCTAATATTCCAAAGTCAATATTTCTACTCTGCTTCAATCCGCAATGATCCTTTCCTTTAAAGTTTAGCGGATTTGTCTTGTCATATATTCGTGTATGATGATAATGAAGGCACACAAAACAATTCTTCTTTAATTGCAGATACTCCACTCTTCTTTCCATAAAAGACTGCACCTCCTACTGTGCGTTATACCTTCTGAATATATCAGTATATACCAAAAACTGCAATATTTTCTCTTTCTATTCACTTATTTTTCATTATTTTCTTTTGGTCGAATGGCGAGCTCAACTCCATCAATAAGAAAATCCTGTAATGTACAGTTTAAGGCATCTGCAATTACTACGATGATATTAATATTAATTAATCCTTCTGTTTCTCTCTCAAGTCTATAGATAGTGGCTTTGCGTAAACCGGTCTTTAATGCAAGTTCCGGCACAGTTACTCCAGCATTCATTCTGCATTTTTTTATTTTCTTCGGGTCAAATATTTTCTGCGTTCTTCCAAGCAGCATGTCTAATCCTCCAATAATCTTTTAACCCGAAAATAACGAGTATATTCGTTTTCGTCAACAAATATGCATTAAAAACTTTTATATTCGTTTTTGACATAAGTCGTTTTTTGCCTTAAAATAACAGGTAAAGAGAACATGGACATTATTTTCCATCATTATGAAAAGAGGTGATAAAATGGAAAACGAGAAACCAATCGTTTTTTCTGAGTCGGAGTCTTTTGATCCGGAAGAGATTTCAGTGGAAGGCAAAGGATATTTTGTTTCCACCGGCGAATTGGCTGCATACTTGAAGACAAGCCGTGACATGGTCCGAAACCACATCCGCGATTTTGAAGATTATTTTGATGTGTCCTACACCAAGGAAGGCAAAGGCGGACATATTCGTTTCCCTTCATCGCAAATCGAACTACTTGAAATGATCATCCGGTTAAGAAAGACCAAATCTGTAGAGGAGGTTAAGGAAATACTTGACGATCCTGAAATGCCATATCTTTTTCAAAAAGGTGAGCGTACCGAAAAGCAACTCGGCGTTATGTTGGCTGAAAATAATAAATATCTTGTTTCCTTGATGGAACAGCTTTTCTCGAAGACACTTGATGAGAAGCTCTCTCCACTACTTGCGTCAAAGGACGAGGCTCTTGCCGACAAGCAAAAAGATTTGGAGAGGGTTATGCAGCTGAATGAAGAACTTGCTAAACAAAATGAAGAACTTCGTGCTACAGTAGAAAAAAGTTCCTCGCAGTTAAAGGAGATGAACGAGTCTAACCAGCGCCGGGAACAGCAGTTAAACGATATCCTTGAAAAGCTTCCCAATAATCAAAAAAGAGGTCTCTTCTCTTTTTTCAAAAAATAATCTTTTAGGAAAATGCCATTCGTTTTATATAATATGCAAAACGAATGGCATTTTTTCTATTTCCCCATTATTTTTTCAAAGACGAGTATCAATTCGTTTTGCCTATTCCCCCTATTCCCTTTATTTATCTTAATTTTCATAGTGTATTTTCAAAAAACGAGTTTTGTCTCGTTTTCTATCTTTGTGTTGCGCAAAACGAATTTACTATTTGTTATAAATAAAATAGTAGTTTCGTTATTTTTAGCACTATTCGTTTGTTTATTTTTGTTATTTTTATATTCTTGCTTAATTGCGTATGTTTTTAGGTGTTTATTCTGTACTATTTTTATGCAGTTTTTTATTTTCTATGTATTTATTTTTCACTCTGTATATGTACTTATATCTTTATATGTTTATTTTATGTTATTGTTATGTTTATGATTATATGAAATTGTTTTTAAATGATTAGGTTGTATCTTATTATAGCTTGCAATATTGACTTTTAATTAATAGTACTGTAAAATATATCCATCAAATTAAAGGAGGAATTCAAATATTATGAGTAATAAAAAAATCGTACTGGCGATCGATGCTGGATTTGATGGCGGTAAGATTTGCGTCAATGGGATTCTGCTCAACATTCCATTTATGATTCAAGACATTTCATCAAATGAAGAGGATTTCGAGCTCCGCAGAATCGATGACAATTTTATTCGCTGCATCAAGGACGGAAAAACATATCTTTTAGGCACAGTAGCTAGAACCTTTTTGTTAAATGAAAGCCGAAGAGAAAACCGGCGTTCAGAAATGGAGGTTTTTTACACGCTAGACAGGTTTAACATGCCGCAATTTGAAGTCGCTCTTGATGCATTTATTGCATATGGATTATATCAGTACTCAAAAATTTCAAACGAAAGTAAAGAACTTGAGTCCTTTAACTTAAGCGAAATCGGCGATTGGGATATCTATGTGGGAGTCGCTTTACCTCATCAATATATTGACAAGTATATGTCAGTGGTAGAGACGTATCTCAATAAAGAACAAGACCTTAAGCTCATCGTAGGCACCGAAGAAACTGGGGAAATCAAATACAAGATAAAAGAAACTTTCTACAATTCTCAGGTTATTTGCGCACTGATCAACGAGGCGGTTGATGATAATGGCGAAGATAGCGAAGATTCCCCATATGACAATCTTCCAGCCCTTATTTTAGACGGCGGATACAAAACATTTGGTTACTTTGAATTTGCCAGAGATGAGTCCATATCGAACGATGCCTCAAACATGGATTACGCCATGAAAAATATTAATGATCGCGTTGCGGCCATGCTAAACGAAAAGACTGGGACAACCTATACCGATTATATGGTAGATGAACTGGCGCTCAAGCACGAAACAATTCATTATCTTGAGAACGGATCTGTAAAGTCCATTGATGTTGCAAGCGAAAAAGAAGCGATATTGGAAGAGACTTCCCAAAAACTGATCGAACACCTTAATAAACGTTATCGGGATCTGCTTGATGTGAAGATGATTCTAGTCGCAGGCGGAACCGGATATGCTTACTATAAATACATCAAGGAATACTGTGAAAAAGAACGCCCATATATCAAGGTTGTTCTTGCATGTCAGAACGGATTTATGGGAAAAGAGTGTAATCCAGTATATGCTGTTGTTTGTGGATTGTACAAAGATATGCTCATGCAGCTCGACGCGAACTAAATTATAGTTCTTGCAGAGAAAGGATTCAAAGGACATGGCAGCAAAATATAAAAGCATTCAGCTAAAGGGAAGGCGTGACTCTAATATTGCTCAATGGTGCGTGCTGGTTAAAGAACAGTGGAGCGGAGGAATCAGCTATCTAGTCAAAAAAGCAATTCGGAATTACATGGAGCATGGAACCTTTATCTGTATAGGCAAAATACATCAATGTGTAGAAGAAGAACGGATATTGTCCCAGCAGCCATATATTAGTTTATGGATTGGAGACTCTCCCGATATTGAACAATGGATTGATATGGTCGGCAAAAACAGTATTCGTCCATCCACACTTATGCGGGAAATTATCCGGAAATCCATAATTATAATACCAGATAATGAAGACGAATGGATTCCATCTTGTTTAGACTTTGGAAGCGATATTTTTGATATTGCCAATAACACCTTGCCTCTGAATTTAAGGGGCAAAAACAATTTGTCCCTTAAGTCCGAAGAGAATATAAATACACTAGACTCGACAAATACATCTGTTTTATCACAAAAAGAAACACCCCCGACCATACAGGAAAGTGGAGTCAAAGAGATTCATACATTCAAAGAAAAAGACAAAACTATAAAAAAGAAGCCCCCACGCGCGGCCGCGCTATCTGGCAGACGTTTTTCTCAACATTAACTATTAAATAAAGCTATCTAGAAAATAGATAGCTTTATTTTTTTGCCCAATGTCAAACAAAATTTAACTGAAAAATAATTTTAAAAATTTTTTCACATATATCCTTGACAAATATTTAAGAATTATGACTAAGATGCCTCATATCTGAAAGGAGGGAACTATATGCCATCACAAACAGACAGGGTTCTTCTGTTAACCGGGATGGGGTTGTACATTGCAATTTCCCTATTATACACCGTGCTGCGGAATCTATCTGAGAAACAAGAAAGTAACTTAATAGAAGAGTATGGAAGATCTAAAAATAAACCATTAAAAAGATCTCTTTTCCCTTATATTGTTATTTTTGTTGTAGTGTGCACATTAGAGCTCTTCATCTATAAATATATGTAAAGGAGAATAACCAAATGTCGAAGAGGATATCTCGAGCCAAAAAAAAGAAGATCACAAACATTTTGATTTGTATTTTAGTTGTTGGTCTTGCCTTTGGGGCAGCATTTTTCTTTTCTCTTAGGGCAATCCAGAGTCGATATGAGAAAGAAAATCAAACCCTGAAAAACCAGTATTCCGCCGTGCAGCACATGGTATATGTTGCAACAAGTGACATTCCTGCCGGAAGTGCAATCAGTGAGGATAATGTAGCGCAAACTTCCATATCAACCAGCATGGATACAAACCTCTATATCACTGAAGATGATATTGGCAAAATTGCAGTTGTTGACATCAAAGACGGGCAAGCAATTTGTTCCAATATGATAGGAAACGATATCCTGTCAACCTTAAGGGAATGTCAATACGCCATGCTCACATTAAACGGCAACTTAAAACCCAATGATTTTGTGGATGTCAGGATCATGTATCCAAATGGGGAAAACAATTCTGTTTTAGCTAAAAAATGCATCAAAGGAATCAATTTAGAGACAAATGACATCTATCTATGGCTTGATGAGACGGACATTATGAATATGAGTGCTGCAATTGTAGATGTATATCTACATGAAGGAACCATTCTCTACACGACCAAATATATTGAAAATGGTCAGCCGGCCCTCGAGACTACATATCAGCCAAACAAAGACGTTATGACTGCTATGGCAAATGATCCAAACCTCGTGGATGAAGCAACTCAAAAATTAAATGCATCAATGAGAGAAGCCTTAGAAGCAAGACTTTCCGCACTTGAAAAAGATGACCAAACGACAAAAAGTGTTGATTTAAGCAATGCAATTTCGTCCGGAGATACATCATCATCTACTAGTAGTGATACAAATGATGCAACTTCTGGACAGTATGTCGAAGATGGGGATGACAGCAATAATGATGAACCTCCATTATATGTTGATGATTCAGACAATGCATATACAGATGAGACTAATAACATGAATCAAGATTTTTATGAAGGAGAAACGGATTATGGCTACTAAATTTTGTTTCTACGGAACAAGCTGCTATGACTTACTACTATATGCAGCACGTGTACTCAAACAGTGCAAGATGTCCGTATTACTACTTGATTACTCGAAAGAACAGTCTCTCTCATACGCTATTCCTGAGATAACCGGTCTTTCAAGCGGAATTAGAGACTATCGTGGGATTTCTTTTTCTAATGACAAAGTGACAGATGAGCAATATATGGATTACGATGTTGTATTTCAATATCTAGGAATGTCACCACGGTATAAGGTGAACGGAGATTACTACTTTATTATAACAGATTGTGAACTGCATACCGTGGAACGCATCCTTGAACTAAAATCAGATCTCAAATCTTTAATGCCCGATTCTGATGAACAAACAGATTCTAATGAAGATTTTGATGTATTTGAAAAAAATTGTCTCAACCTGATCATTTTGGGAGTAGACGCATCCACAAGAGCTGGATACATATCATCCCGCATGGAATTTTCTGGTAATCATTGTAATGTTGTTGATATGGATGAAAGCAACTTAGAAAGTCGTATTAGATGCCAATACGATGAAGTATTTCGTTTTAATCGAATTTCTGATGAATATAAGGACCTCGTTAACAAACTTTGCTATACGGCATTAGGTTCATATATAGATGAAAAGAACTATCGTAAGGCTTACCAAAAAGCAGAGAGGGGGAAGTAATCGTGAGAATCGCATTTTGGAGTAATGTACACGGGCAGGCCGCTACAACAAGCAATATTCTTGCTGTTTCATTGCTTACAGCTATTCAAAAAAATAAAGTAGCTTTACTACAAAGTCATTTTACGCTCAATAATCTGTCGCTCCCTCTTATCGGCATGGATATCCTTCCCGACGGCTTTCGTGATACGGGAATCGATGCTCTCATTAGAGACTATAAATCCAAACCTCTAAGTGAGGATATTGTAAAAACTGACGCTATTGCAGTTCCCGGATTAAACCGGAATTTTAATCTGTTTGTTGGAACAGGCAAGGCGAATGAAACAGACTATGAAAAGGAGATGCTTGCTGCGCACCGATCTATCATTAAGTCAGTGGACGAATACCATGATTATACCTTTATTGACGTACGTAGTGGCTATCGCAGCGTATCGCAGTCGATTATTGAAAGCTCTGATGCCGTTGTAATATGTCTGGATCAGAACACACTTGTTATTGATCGGTATTTTAAAAAGCCTGTTCATTCAGACAATATTTATTATCTGATTGGAAATTACGATGAGTCTTCAAAGTACAATATTCGTAATCTTTCTAAAAAATACCCAGATCTTAAGAATCGAACCGCTATGATCTGTCATAATAGCGAGTTTATGGATTCATTAAATGATGGAAAGGTCACACAGTTCATGCTAAAAAATAGTAATTGTACCAAGGAAAGTGTAAACTTTGAATTTATTCAATCGGTCAAGAACTGTATAAGACTTCTGGGGATTGAGAGGAGGTAAAATGTACATGCTCTTGAATATTATCCTTTGTTTGATCGTGTTATCAATTCTTGTTGGCGGGATATATATTGTTTTCTTTCGAAAAAGAACTGACTATACCGCACCGCCGGAAATAGATCCATACAATTATAATTATTTGAAACTCACCATCAAAAATGATATAGCAGCAACCATTCGCCTACGCCCGGAAGATCTGAATCTTAATGAATTTGAGACCAAAAAACAAAAAAAGCAGATCGACGAGTTGAAGAAAAATTTAAAGGTGTGTATATCTGGGGATACAGGCGCAAAAGCATATGTAATGGACTATATTTCCTCTATTCTTCAACAGAAAAGAGGGATTTCAGATACCACAATCAACAAATGTATTCCTTTTGATGATGAAAGCCGGCTCTCCACAGAACAAAAGTTCTTTATATTATTGCAATGGTATGAAAACACCTACGGTGGAGATGCTCTTGCAATAATGATCAGATCAAACGGATTTGATCATCTTCGTAATGAACGTCTTTACGTTGACGATGCGGATATAAGTTCTCTGTATCATGAAAAACAGTGCCTGTTACAGCTTACTTTTACTGATAAGATCAAAATCTTATCACAGATGGTTTATCAGGATATCTACGGTCATGGCTGTGTCGATAAGATCCGTACTATGAACATTGATGGATTTTCTATTGGAGTATCAGGAATTCCGTCGGATATGTTTACTTCAACAGGAGAAGAATTAGCGAAATATTTACAATCACACAAGGAAGGATTGCGTTTTAGTTATGATTCAGTCTGGATCATGCTTAATGGAAGACAGATATATTTGTCCTGTCTAGGGACCCATTCTGAAAAAGAGCTAAAGCGCGTATGTAAAAATCTTTATCGCTACAATGCTTCAAAAAATTTATCTGCAAATGCAGGATATCTAACGAATGACATGAAAGACGGCAGCCGAATCGCAGCGGCAAGACCTCCTGTATCAGACTCATGGGTTGCTATTTGCAGAAAGCACTCTAGTGGAATGTCCGTTTCACTAGAAGAGCAGATTCAGGGCGAAAACGCAGACAAGATCCGAGACTTAATCAAATCTTTGGTTCGCGGTGAGCAGACACTTGCAGTAACCGGTGGACAGGCTTGTGGTAAAACAACAATGATTCGAAATCTAATGTCTGAGATCCGTCCAACTTATACCATCCGAGTTCAGGAAAGTATTTTTGAGTTATGGCTTAGAAAAGTGCTTCCTGACAGAAATATTATTACTCTCAAACAGACGGATTTGATTTCTGGCCAAGCAATTATTGATTTTACAAGAAAACTTGATTCTGACGTGATTGTTCTTGGAGAGATTGCAGAGCCTGCAGTTGCCGCCGGACTTGTACAAACGACTCAGACTGGTGGATCTTTTACCATGTTTTCACATCACGGACTAACTGTAAAAAAGCTTCTGGCATGGTTTCGTAATGCACTGCTTCGCTTTAGTGGATTTTCAAATGAGAAAATTGCCATGGAACAGGCAGTTGAAGCCATTCCATTTGATCTTCATATGAAAGGTAATAAGTGGAGCGGGGAGCGTTTTTGTGAACGTCTAACAGAAATTGTTCCGTGTAATGACGGATCAGATTATCCTTATCGAGAAAATAAGATTTTTGAATACGACCGAAGAAAAAAAGCTTTTACAATTTTAAATCGGATATCTCCAGACAGAGAAGCAATCATATTAGACAATCTTACAGATGAAGAAGCTGATATATACCGAAAAGTGTTTGAAGGTATTACATACAACGAAGGAAACCTAAGGAGGAGCGCTTAAATGAAAGGATGGGTATTTGTTATCTTATTTATGATTGGTGCTGCAATACTCTTCGTCTTTCTTGGAATAAGCTTTTATCAAAAGCGCTTATCTATGAAAAATGAAGAAATCCTTTTTCTCGAAGATCGCAAAAGCACAAAAGCACGTCTGCTTCACTCTATTTATGTGTTTTTCAGCTCGTTTGCGTTGACTAAAAACTATATCAAACGGATTAGAAAACGGTATGAAATCCTGGAGCCCGGCGATATTCGTAGAACAGAAGATGATACCATAAAAACAGCCCTGCTTATTTGGGGAATTTCTCTCGGGTTTTTCGTTATCGGTGCTTTGATCGATTTTTCGTTAATAACGATTGCTGTATGTGGCATATTAGCATATGCCATTAGTACATCGATATTGTTTTCGTCAATTCAAAAGAGGGAAATTGAACTGGCCGAACAGCTTGATCAGTTTATCGATGCCACGGAGCATGAGTATTATTCTACAAATATGATTGAAACTGCAATTGAAAATCTCTGTTCAGAAGCTCCCGAACCAATCCGAACACATATGGAAAAAATCCGTGAAATTTTGGATAACGGCGAGGATCAAGATGTAACCGCATACATCGACACAACACCAAATAAGTTTTTACAACTTTATCTGTCGGCATGTATGCTCGTAAACAATTATGATGACAAAAAAGTGGATGGAGTATCTCTTTTTGTTTCTAACTTAAATCATGCAAAAACAGAAATCGGGATCTGGTTGCGATCACAAAAGCGAATTAAACACCTTTTTCGCTTTCATGGATTTATGACAATTTTTCCATTGTGTTTTTTCCATGTAATTGATCAATATGTCGCTTCTGCCTTTGACAACGCTTCTTCTGCTTATTACAGCGGGCCATACGGAATTATTGTACCGGCATTCATTTGTTTTGTGAGCGCTTTGATATTTAATTATACAAATCGTCTAAAAGAAATGGATTACAGAGATGATAACGACCATCTATTTTTACAATTTTTGGCGCAGATTCCTCTTGTTAGAGACGCTTTGGAAGCATATGAGCAGAAAAATTATGGTAAAAAACAAAAAATGAACCGTATGCTCCATCAAATGGGAACAAATATGAATGTACGGCTACTTCAGGTACAACGGTTTTTATGGATGGTAGGTGCTTTTTTTATTTCTATCGTGATAAGTTTAACAGTGGTAAGTTCCTCAAAAGAAAATGCATTGTCATCGACAGCCGATCTTGAATCCGGACTTATGTACCTTGTTCCGGATGAAGAAACGAGATCAAACTATATTTCTTTTTCATCAGAATTAACCGAACAGCTTAAGGATGAAGACGTTAATGAAGAACTCATTCTGTCGTATGTTAAAAAAGGCGATATAACCAAGGAAACTGATATTCAATCTCTGATTGCGACATCCATATACGAACGAATCACAAAATATCAAAACACCTATTTTCAATGGTGGTACTTAATCATTTGTGCACTGTTGGGCATTTTAGGGTATCAACTTCCATATGTCCTCATCCTTTCGCGAAAGGATATGATGGTGATTGCTCAGGAAAACGAAGTGATCCAGTTTCAAAGCATTATTTCGATGCTTATGCACATTGACCAAATCACCGTTGAAGACACTCTAGAATGGTTAGCACGATTTTCTATTCTTTTCAAAAGTTCTCTCGATACCTGCATCGCGGATATTGCTGCCGGAGAAGAGGATGCACTTGAGAAATTAAAAGAAAATGAGCCATATCTTCCGTTTGTCCGTATCGTAGACAACTTAATAGATGCGGATAAAGTTGGAATTGAAAATGCTTTCGTAGAAATCGATGGAGATCGCGAAAGTTCTCAGAAAAAAAGAGAGCAGGATAGCAACATGTACATTGATCGAGCCGCTAATCAATCAATGTTATTAGCTCTCTTACCACTTTTGTTACTTATTATGCTTTATTTCTGCGGACCGCTCATGGCAAGCAGTATGCAGGGAATGAATGCGTTACAAACAACTATATCATCATAACATTTTAAGGAGGATTATTTATGGATACAGGTGTTGCTAAATGGATAGTTATCGCTTTATCCGTTCTTTTTGTCGTAGGTGCTGGGGCATATGGATTTACCCACATTAAACAGGCAAAAACTACTGGTAATATTGCGACAAAGGAGCATGCAAAATTACAGGCCGAACTTTCCGATGCCGAGTACGATGCATATGATGGAACCGTCATATCTGGCTCAGAAGTTATTAACGTTGTTAAAAAATTTGATGACGAGTCTATTTCTGTTAAAGTCATCACCAAAAAGAGTACCGCTTATTACGGATATTCATTAGATGCAAATAACGAATTGAAGACAGGTTCGACCAGTTCACCATCAAAAATGCAGGAAATTACTAGCCCATTGTATGTAAACCCATCAGGAAATTTTACCGGATCTTTGTTAAAGGACAGCAATGACGTAATCACCGGCATTTGCTTCACCCAGGAATAATTTAAAGAAAATAGAATAAGAGGGGGATTTATCCTCCTCTTTAGGAGGAAAAATGGAAAACGGCATTGTTGAATGGATTCAAACCGCTTTTTTCGCTTTTGTGTTTGCATTCGCACTTGGATACATGATTTCTAGCGTAAGAACAGAACTAACATTGATTAGCAAAACAAAAGAAATTAGCGAATCAACAAATAAGGTCATGTATGAACATTCTGTTCCGGATAATTTGTCAAATGGCATTATCTCTCGTAACGAACTCGTAAGCCGAATGATGCATAACCTTGAATATCCGGTAACTATCAATGGGCTTACATTTCTTCCTGAGAATTATCACTATATTAACTTTGATTATTCAACTATTGCGGACGGAGAATATCAGGTCACAAATGTATATGACACTAAAGGAAATCTCTCCCTTATCCGCTTTGATAAAATTTAGGAGTCTATATGGAAGATGCAGTAGGAATCATTATATCTATCATACTTTTTTCATTCATTATCACGGGCGTAACCGTAACCCACACAACCAGCACCGAAGAAAAAATGGTGCAGGAGTATGTTGATCTGAAAACAACCCAATTTGTTGATTCTGTACGCAGTAACGGCTATATGTCACAACAAATGTATATGACGTATATTCAAGATCTGTTACGTACAGGAAATGTGTACGAACTGAAAATGACAAAAGAACATGCCTCTTATGTACCTATATATGACGATAATGGTAATTTTACCAATGATTATCAGGAAAATATGCAAAAATCCTACGAAAAGGAAATTATCGACCAGGTAATGTCAGATGAAGACTATACCTTCTCAAAAAACGATTATTTCTATGTAGAGGTATATTCCAAGAACATAACTAAAAACAGCAGGGTGATGGAAGCTATTCTCAATATTTTTCCACAAAATAAGACGATTCACACCTACTATGGAGGGGCAATTCGTAATGAGAGGATCTAATTTTATTATTTTTTTCCTGATTATATTTGTTTCACTCGCAACACCTGTCGGTGTTCGATGCCAACAGTTGACGGTTATATCAGATTTAAAACAATCTTATACCCTTGCAATGGAAAGCGCGGTTGATGATGCGATGGATGGCATAGTCGAATCCGATTCCGGTGATGTAATAAGCCTAAACAAACAGTTTTTACTTGATCGATTCTTTCATACGCTGTTCATCAATCTTGGATGTACCGCAGATACCGTAAAACAGAACGCAATTAAGGCTTACATTCCGATTGTTCTTCTTGTTGATACGGATGGTTACTATATCTATTACTCGGATACAGTCTCGGGATCCGACGGAGAAACAATTATCGCCAAAAACTGGACGGATAAGCTTACATTTACATATGTTGAAGAAAACGGCGGAAGAATTTTTAATTTCACATTAGGAGATGTAGTGAATGTTTATGATCCTAATACAAACCATGTATTCAACATGGATTACAGGGATCTCGCCAAGCTATCACTTTTTAACACAGATGATCCAGATAATAAGTGCTATCGCAGTTCTCTGTTGTGCGATGGCAATTTTGATACAATAAGGCGAACCGCTATTATAAATGCCATTACGGATTCTATGACGTACTATATAAATCAACATAACCATGTAGCGCAACACTATGGCTTTACCTATCATTTTTCACTTCCATACATTTCAGAAGATGATTGGGCGCGGACGATTGATGATATCAGTATGATAGCATTTTTTCAGGGATATCCATATGTCAGCGATGCGCCACAACTCGGCTATTTCAATCTTTATTCAATTGGTGGAGCGAGAGTGGTAAAACCAGATTATTATTATATAATGTCTGATTCCACCGGGACAAAGTACTATCACAAAAAAAATTGTGTAAATCTGTCTTCTGCTGATTTCTCCGTATGGGCTCACCCATACGAGGACCCAAGACAATGTGCAAAAAAGGGTGCTTTCCCTTGTCCGGACTGTAACCCTTAGACTAGATAGAAACGAGGTGAATATCAATTGTCACTGGATTCTAATACAAACATGTACGATTACCTGCAACAGACAATAAATATGGCCATGACCGCTCCGGAGCTGTTGGAGGATGAGAATGATGGCCTGGAAGGAAATTCTTATCGAAAAGCCCTTGTTAAGGCCTATGTACATGACTCAAAAAAGACATTATTATGCGGTGCCGGTTTTATTTTTACCGGCATCCACTGTTTTATTATGCTGATTCTCTATATGCAAGGCATAGCATCGTTAAACACTGGATATGTATCCGATAATATTATTTATTACGCGATTACAGCAGTGCTTCCATTTATTGTATGGGGGTACTCCACGAACGAAGAATATTGGAACTTTCACAATCGAAAGAAGCGGACGTTCTACTTTTGCATATTCCACATGGGATTAGAGTTGGCAAGCATGTTGTTTCGCATCCTTGGAGCTTTCCTGATCCCATTTTTTTCACATGTGGTTCCTGCAGGTGCAATGACACCATCTATGATCCGTAGTTTTGCGAGACTTTCTTTAATTATTCCGATCATTCTCCTGATGATTTTTATTATGTCAGTTGTAACCAAGACTTTTTCAAGCCCTATGATTGAGGAGCGGTTTTTGGCGTTTAAACTGAACAATTTTATGGATATGCGCTCTTCTGAAGAGAAAGAATTTGCATATGACATGAACATCGTAAAAGATTTAAAAACCGGAGAACCGCATATTATCAAAGAGTCTGACCGTTTTTTGCATTCTGTAGCTAACGGAACTACCGGATCAGGTAAAACATCCAGCTGTTTTACCTGTGCTATCGAATCTGACATCGAGCAGATTGCTTATAACCTTGAATATCAGAAAAAGAAAGTACAGGAATATCTCAAAGATGGCCGCATTCGAATGAAAGCCCCAATGGAAGATATCGACTTTGATATTGACAATTTTGAACCTATACCGGAAAAAGATAAGGATCTACTGACAGATCTGAAGTTTAAAGCAAAGATTGCCGGAATTACAACTATGGCTCCAGGCGCTGCTTTTTCTGATGAAATATATTCTCTGGCAAAAGCCAAGGGACTTAAGGTTAATCGTCTCGATCCAGTACTCGATTCTTCTACCGGCAGGCTTAAAGAAGGATTTCGTGGCTTCAACCCTCTTTACATGAAAGATGACCTTAGTCCGATCAATAAAATTATCAAAATGAACCAGTGTGCCGTTACTTTTGCCGATGTTGCACAAGCAGTATACGATGCAGAGGGTCAGTCGGATGTGTATTTTTCCGGATTGAATAAGAATATAACAACGACGGTCACAATGCTTGTCCTTTTGACTTTTCCATACAGATCGGAAAAGGAAGGGCTTCAGCCGACCGCTGAGGATGTTCAAAGTATCTTAAATGACTTTTCAAAAGCTCAACCGCTTCTCAAGATTATGGTGGAGCATTATGCGCGAAGAGATAAGAATGGAAACATTGCTAATCCTGTTAATCCGGATCTCGGAATGTACCAACCTATCTATGACGTTATCAAGAATGATCTGTTAGGAGATGGACAAAAGCAGCTGTTTGATCAATGCCGAGGTCTCAGAAATATTATTAACTCCTTCCTGAGGAATCCTCTTGTCAAGAATATCTTGTGTACTCAGGATTCCATTGATCTCGATGAGGTGCTCGAAAAAGGTCAGATTACCGTTGTAAACTATGCGCTCGAAATGGGTAATGATGCAACCGTATTTGGTCTGTTTGTTATGCTTTCTTTGATCAATGCTGCTTACCGCAGACCAGGCGGCGAAATCAAAAAGCTTCCTCACTTTTTCTATGTCGATGAGTTTCCTGTACTGCTGCACCCAAGAGTAGAAGGATGCTTTTCTTTATTCCGCCAATATCGAGTGGCAATGTTTGTTGCCATCCAGTCTCTGACGCAGATGGAGAAATCAAAGGGCACCGCATTCTTAAAAGATGTTCTCTTAGGAAACTGTGCACATCATTTCGTCTTTGGTCGAGCTGCTGCACAGGAAATGGAGTTGTATCAAACACTCGGTGGAGAATCATACCAGAGTACCCATATGGAAGGTACCAAAACAACTTCTATCTTATCGGATAATCCTACAACAATGACAGATATTCGAGATACTATTGAGCGAAAAGCCAATATAACGGGAACCGATGTACGTTACCGCCAATTTCAGGAAGTAACTGTTGTTACGGTTGATAATGGAAATGCGGTAGATATGTTCCTCGGAAAAGTTTCCTTCCTTCCTTCTTATCGTAGACTCAAGAAAAAAAGATACTCTGTAGACTGGTCGGTATATACAACCCTTCCAAAAGCGAGCGGAGGAGAACCTGAAACAATATTAACGGATCAAGCATCTTCCATTGTCTCTTTCAAATCGGAAGTCGCAATCGATACTTTCCATGACCGTGGCGTATCATCCACTAACGGAATGGCTGGAGAAGCGACCAAAATTACCTCAGAGATTAATGGGTTTATGTTTTCATCCGGAAGCGAGTCTTCTGAGGAGAGTGAGAGTTCTAATTCTTCTGATACAGTTGTTGAAGAGAGGGAAAAAATTCTTTTGTTTCCTGATGTGTCTGAAGCCGATACAAAAGCATCATTAGAAGATGATAATAATTCAATTACGAATAATGAATCTGAAATTGATATACTAACCTTATTCCATGCGGCAGAAACTGGGGTAAAGGAAAACCAAGCAGAAACTGCTTCGAATAAAAATAGTGATCCCGTTACTCCTGTAATAAAAAAGACTTTATCCGCGCAGGACCAATACGAAGAGACATCTGTTTTTTTTAATGATGAAAACAAACTGTCTGATGCCTCTGTGAGGGCACAGAAGGGACCAAATCGTGGTTTTTCTGCAGCTACCAATACAGATAAGCCTTTCGATAGTAAATCTGTTAAAACAGAAAAATACGAGGGTCCTCTAAATCTGTAATAATATAACGGGAGGTATCTATTATGGCAATTGGACCAGAAAAACGTAAGTTTAAGAAAATTTCAAGGCAATCACTTTTTGTATATCCAGACGACGCATCTGATGATGTGATCAAGGTGTCTCCTTATGTTTATTATAATGGGATGACTTTTACATCAACCAAATACAAAGATTGTTCTCGTATGGCACTTCATCATCTGATTAAGACAGGAAGATTTACAGAGCTGAATGATGATATTTTACATATATTAAGCGATTATCAGTATTTGAACTCGTATCTTATCAGAAAACGTCTTTCCTACCTTAGGGGACAGCCAGAGATGAAAAAAGAGGCCATGCGAGAGATACTTCGCAAGATGGTTAATTACGGGCTATTGGTTCAGTATGAACTCATTCATACTGACTCTAGCGGACATGAACAGGGAAGCCCCTTCATCTATGGGATTACTCCTGCCGGAGAACGTCATCTCCGTGAACAGCGTAGCTGGCGACTTTCCAATAACGCTACAAACATTACCTTTACCTGTCAGACTGCATTACGAATTCTTGCTGAGAATCAATTCTCGATTATGTTAGAGCATCAATATGAAAAAAGAGGTCTGATTAGCTACTGTGATTTTTCAAAAGACGTATATGCAGCATGCGGAATCCGCATGCTATACGGCATTCAGCTTCCGGATGGTGGTGAATTGGCTTTGTTCGTCTTTGCTGTCCGAAATGATCCCGACTGGTCCAAATTGTTTTTAAAACAATTAAGGGGATTGAAAAGCTACATGGCTGATAATAATCTTTCTATGGCCAGTACTCTTATTATTGTTGATACTGAGTGGCTTGCAATGACCTGCGAACGCTGTCGTTGTAGCGAAGCGGAATTAAAGGATTTAGACGTGTTCTATGCAACAGACACATCCTTTATCATGGAAAATAATGTATTTGATCGGTTGATTGAGGTAAAACCGGAAAAGAATTATAGTAGCCGTACAATCTTTCGAATTAATCTTGAACCATGTACGGATGCCGAAAAGGAAGAAGGCTAAACATGAGAAAAGTCATACTTGAAGATGTGAAAAAGGGGGATACCCTTGTATGTAGAGGGAAAGAGTGCATCGTTGTTTACAAGTTCAGAAAAGAGATTCCTCGTGATTTCTACAAAACCGAAAGGCCTGTGTTTCGTGTTGAATTTGAAGATGGAACCCGCATAAACCTTTCCATCCGAAACGAAAAATACTTTTCGTTCTCTGATGATGAAGTTACGCCTATAGATGATGATTCCTTTTTTGAAGACAGTGGATCTGACCTTGCGCTTTACCGTTCCATTGCCTCAGCGATGGAATAAAACAAGAGGCGCCATGAAATTCTAGTGTGAGGTCATGGTGTCTCTTATTTTGCCGTTTTAGTGCGTCAGAATGGCATACTTGATGTTACTGTCACCCGCATAATCCGTCTCTTTCTATCTTTTCTGCGATTGCCTGCTTGATAAATGCAGCCGTTGCAAGTCCTGTTTTTTCGATTGCAGGTGCAATTTTTGATTCATATTCTTCGTTTGTATATCTGACTTCCAATCTTTTAAGATTGTTTTTTATATATGCGATCGTTCTCTGTTTGTCCTTTTCACTGTATGTCCCCATAATACTGCTCCTTATATAACATATATTTTTTGTTTCTTATATGAGAATAGCAAAAAATATTGAGAGTGTCAATAGTCGACTATTGACACACATAGTCGACTATGCTATACTGATTATAGTTGATATCTAATAAAACTATGATTTGGTTGGAAAGAGGTGGAATATGAGAGAATACGATATTTGTCCGTGTTGCCATTATGAAAAAGTTAATACCGTATGGCATTTTAATTACAAAGAAGGAATCAAAATTTGCGATGATTGCTATAATACAATGAGAATTGTAGAAAGAGATTTCTTTAACGATGAAAATTCTGCTGCTGATGACATATTTAAAATGTTGGACAAAGTAGAAGCAACAAGATATTTGAAGTAGTGATATTGAAACTATAATTAGGAACGAGAAAGAATTTATGAATACAACAAAAGAAATTGACGTACAGATTTTTAACGAAAATGAGCAGATAAAACAGTTGTATGAGCAGATTGCTCAGTGTCAGTCACGTATAGAACAGTTGCAAAAAGAACGCAAGTCTGTAGCGGAACTGGAAAAAGAATCCTTTATCAATGCATGGCTTCAAGAGCATTTCGGGATTGAAAGCCAAAAGGCAGCCCGATCTAAGTCCATTTTTATTATTTTCAATAAAAACGCAGATTTCGTCCAGACTGTCACAACCGGATGCGGAGAAGTATTCCACTATGTGAGTCCCGTAGAAGATGAAGACACATTGGAACATTGGCTTCGGAAGAACCGATTATATGCCCACCGAGCAGCCTCTTTCTGTGACAGAAATCGAGAATGGTATAATTTGCCATTTAAAGAGCAGCTTAAATCCTTATGTTGGGAATTTGACGCCAGTGGCGCCCTTAAGGGTACTGATTGGTAATACATTTATATCATGAAAACAGAAAGGCATAATGCAGTATGAAGATAGAGCAGGCAAATAATATAGCTACCAATTATTTCAGGAGCAGAAACCCTATATATTGGGATGGGCAGGGCGAACGCCCATCCTCTGTCAATACCGAAGCATGGGCGTGGCCTATGACCAATAACGTGCGCCTTGTGATTACACTGACTGTATGTGATGGGAAATGGTGTCACCTCTGTAAACTGATTAATGTAGTGACGGGCGATGTTTTAAAATCTTATACGAGTAAAAACACGGTATCCGTTCAGGAACTTGTTGGTTCAATCATGCAGTTATGTTCTGACTATAATGTGGTAGATTTTCCAATAACCGGATCCTTTATTTCCAAACGTCGTGTACAGTGGAATTTCTGCATTTACCGCGATCTGACCGTGGAACAGTATCATTCGAAAGTGGTATCTAAGGCATCCGGCGGCTATAAGATGGGGCCGGATGTGTATGCACCATCCGTGACCAAAGAATGTGCTGCGTACATTAAGCAACGATATGGATTAGAAATCAGATGATAGGAGGGTGAATATATAATGAGAACAATTCAAATAGAGCGCCTTGATGAAAATTCAATTGAGGGAACACAGGTAGACACCATAGAACTTAACAAAATTGCAAGTACTGTCGAAGTTCCTCTGAACTATCTTGGAAATATTATGGATGAAAGCGAGCGCAGCAATAATGTGTATATGTGTTTTGAAAATTCACAAACTAATCACTATTATTTTTTACAGATTGATTGAATGAAATTGACAAAAGGATTATCTCTTTGCAGGGTAGTTCTTTTTCTTTTCCTAACTCCTTCAAATTTGTCATTCAGAAACAGTGCCGTAGCAATGAGAGTATGCTCATTTTATTTGACAAACCCGCCTCCTTCTGCTATTATAATAAATGTATTATTTATTCCATTTAAGTAGCTTCCCGACGGGAAGTTTGTCGTGTGTTTACATATCATTCGATATGTGGATGCACCTTTTTTTTACCCTTTTTTAGGATAAAAAATATAATCCTCTCAGGTAGAGGATAGTTCCCATACTGATTGTGGTATGGATGTATGTTATTTTTACCGCTACAACAAAGGCGGAGAAAGGTGGTATTTATGGCTAACGGAAATAAAGAGGTTAGCAAAAGCAGACCATGTCCAATCTGCGGAAAGACAGATTACTGCTGTTTTTGGACAAACTCAAAAGGTGTTGAACAGGTTATATGCAAACGTTCCAATACCCTACAGGATGTAACGGGTAATGATGGGCGTGTGTACAAATTTCTGCGGTTATCCAAAGAAGGCGAATTCACGGTATATCAGGACAAGGAAGTCTATGAGATGATCCGTGAGAAAGAAAAGGATGACTGGATGCGCACAAATCAGAAAGGACCGTATAATCCACGGTTCACAATGTTCGGCAAATTCCGAAAAAAGAGGGATACAGACAGTAGCGCGGCCGTTGCACCGGTTATCATGCCCTCTGCAGCTCCGGAACTCGAAAAAATAGACTGGATTGAACCGCTTTCTCATAAGGAGCTGGATCAGATCTATCGAAGTATGTTATCCCATCTAATTTTGGATGATATTCACCGCGACTATCTGAAAAAAGAGGGATGGGATGATGCCATGATTGAGCAAAACATGATTCGCTCATTTCCGGAGAAAGATTTTATCAGAATGAAGTATAAAAACTTTTATTCCAAAAATCTATTTCGAAAGAAACTTGCAACAAAAATCATGGAAGACCTCGGTAAAGACGATCTGTGCGGTGTCCCTGGCTCTTTTATCGACAAAGGTGGCAGTTGGACGTTCAATGGTCCGAAAGGAATATTATTTCCTATCTACGATGGGGAAGGGCTGATCTATGGGCTCCGCATCCGGATGGATTTTATGGATCCGGCTATTCAGCTTGAAGTAAACCGCTTTAATGATCACTACTATGAACACGAAGGGATAAAGTATTACCTGCAGCCATTAAAAGGCTGGTTCGTATTCAGTGACGGAGAGAAGCAGTTTCTCAAAGAAAATGGTTACTGGACTGACTACAATGGAACCTCTTCTTTTAAAGAAGTCAAAGGAAAATACAGACCTTTGACCTCTTACTATGAAGATGAAGTAGAACGCCGGGAACATAACCGGTCCGTAAATATCTATGAAAAGGGGTGCCAGCTTCCAAGCGGTACTTCCCTCTATTTCCACCCAGAAAAAGACAATCCTGTAATCTGTTATCTTACAGAGGGTGAGAAAAAAGGTATTTTTGGAAATGCTCTAATGCAGTCGCCAATCATTACCTTCCCTGGTGTCGATTCATGGGGGGATCTGTTTTCCGGGGGCAAAGGCTTTCGGCTCGTTGATCAAATGAAGTTAAGAGGTACAAAGCTTTTCCTTATTGCGTATGACGCTGACAAGGAGGTAAATGAACGTGTACTGCGTGCTCAGCAAAAAGTAATGGATGCTCTCGTCAATGAGGGATTTTCTGTCGGAGTCTGTAACTGGAACATGCAGCTTGGAAAAGGACTCGACGATCTATTGTCTAAAGGTTATTTACCATCATATGACATCTTATGATCGTTTGTTGTTAGTAATCAATTATTTATTTTATCCGCAGAAGCGGAAGAAAGGTGGTATTTATGAATGTTGTAGTATTAATGGGAAGATTAACGAAAGATGCGGACGTACGTTACAGTGCAGGTGATAGTCAATCTGCTGTTGCACGTATGAATCTTGCAGTCAACCGAAAAACCGGTGATGAGGCTGACTTTATCAATCTTGTTGCCTTTGGACGTCAGGCTGAGTTCTTTGAACGCTTTGGCAAAAAGGGCACCAAATTTACAGTTCGCGGCCGTATTCAGACCGGCAGCTTTACGGATAAGGACGGCAAGCGCATCTATACTACAGATGTGATCGTGGAAGATGTTGAATTTGCAGAAAGCAAAAAGACATCTGAAAATTAACAATAACGGTTACAACTCAAGAGAGGTGGTATTTATGACGCTTGGCAGTTATTTGTTGGTCTATAACTGCATGAGCGAGGACGGCGATACCTCGGAGGAACTTGTAGAAATTCCAGCGTACAGTATTGAGCAGGCATATATCCTTGCTCTTAATTACTGCAAAAAAGAGGATATCATAAGTCTTGAAAGCACTGTTAAGCGGTGCAGTTATTGAAAAGGCCAGCTTTTACTAAAAAGGAGAATCATTACGATTCTCCTTTTTCTTTCGTGTTCCATGAATCATTTAAAACTTCATTATACAGATCATAGTCTTTGCTTATGGAATCAACTAGACGATTATATTCGGTTGTCTTTGTTTTCTTTGGTGTAGCCTTTATTTTGTCGTAATAGTATTTGATATAATCGCAGATCCATAATTCCCAATTATTAAATTCGACCTTATCAATGTCAAGCTTTTTAACCGACAAAGCATATAATCTTTCGATTTCTTCATCTTTAAATTCAAAAAAGGTGTCCGTGAGAATCTGGTATTTTGAGCGCTTGATACGTTCCTCGCGGCGCATCGCCTTTTCCTCTTCGCGAATCATTGCACGTTCTTCGACAAACTCCCGCTTTGCGGCTTCATAATCCTCAGTTTTACTAAAGAGCGAGAGTTGCTCGTAGTCATAGACCTCCATAGCTTCTGCAAGATGCGTATCCGCCTCAATCTTCTCGTTATCGGTCTTTTCATCAAAGAAGAAATGGATCATGCTGTATCCCCGTGTTGAATTGCCTGATGCATCCTGCTTAAGCGCTTTATAATCAATCTTGATATCTGTAAAAAGATTGATCTCCTTTTTAGCCGGTTCTAACACATCTCTTCTAAATATTGCAAAATTGCTCCAGTTTTTCGGTATAGTATCCTCAGTCGGGGTACTTCCATCTCCTGATCCGTTTTCATAGGCAAGCATTTCTTTCAGCTGTGGTAATTCAAAGTACCATTCCATCCGATTGAACTGATATGATTTTAATATTTCATAAAGTCGGAAAGAGTAGCGGCATTTCATAGGAAGTGCATATACTGATGGGTATGAACTGAAGTATATGCCTTTCTCTTTCTTTTGTTCTGCCAGATTAAACAAATAAGGAGCCATATCCTCATGAAATTTAATCTTATACGTTCCGGCATGATTTGGATCCTTGTCCTGAATATGTATCGTATTAAACCATCTTACGATCTGAACATGATCATCTACGCGGATGAGCCAGCTCTTATCCGCAAGCTTTTTTAATTCGTCGGTTATTTCCGTATAATTATAAATTGACTTGCCTTTTAACCCCATCGCAAGACCACATTCTCGCGCCGAGAAGATATACTCCGTATTAACTGTATCTCCTGGCCTGATCTTAGACATGGCATAATTAACGATTTTTTGCTGCCTGTTTGTAAGATTCATGCGACTATTTTGAATCATATCATTACGCTTTGATATCAGAACAGTCTTTGCATACGATAATGACTGCGCTATTTTTTCTTTTTCTGGTGAGGTCTGATCCTTTGCTTTCCCCATGTCCAATGTACCCTCTTTCTTCTGTAAGGTTTATAAAGACGCTTCTATTGTACTCGATATTATATAATCTGTAAATGAAATCATTTATTTTTTACCACATTTGACTCACAATTGGTCAAAATTACCAAATTTAGGTTATGATTTTAATACATAAATGCAGGACACACTGTCTCCAAAATTTTTTCTTAATTGAACTGTGAGAAAAATCTGATATGGGCTATATCTTGCCTGTATTTCCCTCTTTAACACTCAAAACTACTGTCAGACTGCGATTTTTCATTGCCAGCATACCATTTTTTACTCACAAAAAATATTATTTTACCCATAAACAACTCACATTTGTCAAGAATTCATGCTTAACCCAGTGCAAATCCATGATCCAACTGTGAGAAAAATCTGATATGCCATCAATATACCCATATTTTACTCACAATTCGTTGGAACCCTTGAAATTTCCACGATTTCTTGGGACTTCAAAAAAGAATACATACCACATTTAACTCACATTTCAAACAAAAATTGTATTTTACCCATAAGTTACTCACATTTGTCAAGGAAAAAAGTTCATTTTTATGACTGCCAGCCTTGATTTTTTATGTTTTTGCATATAGTTGCAGGCGTACATACTATAATTTGAAGGTAAAAATGGTTCATATCCATATTTTGCTCACAGTACGCCCACATTTTACTCACAATAATCCATGTTTTCCTCATAGCATATCAGATTTTACTCATGGATTGCAGATTTTACTCACACTTTGCAGATTTTGCTCACAATAATCCATGTTTTCCTCATAGTACACCCATATTTTGCTCACAATAACACGAGTTTCTTCTATATTATTATAAAAGAATAAAAGAACATACCAGGCCTTATAACATGTACCCCATACAAACGCACATCCCATAAGTAATACCCCTTCTTTACCTTCCCCTATATATGCTTATATCTCTATCCCTTTCCAACAATGCATTATAATATAAGAATGTATTTGTAGGTAGTGGTAGTAGGCATTTCGCCCCATTTTACATCAAATATAGGGTGGATGCAGGTTCTACTGCCAAACCGTTTTTACTTAATTGAAAATAGAGTTGAGGATTTTACCTTTTTATGATAATATAATTTTGTAATTTTTATTTATTTATTCGGAAATACTTTCCGAAGTTGTTCAGGTATCCAATTAGGTTGTGATGCTCCTGCTGTTTTTAGCGGGAGCTTTTTTAATGCCTAAAACTTGGTACCTATGTTTTTATTACCGACACTAGTCGGGGAAAGGTGGTTTTTATGAAAAAAAGAACTGAAAGAATGGCAGAAAGAAATATTAATTTTTCTTTCTGGCTGGCACTCTTGATCGTAAATCTACGTGAATCGGTAGATCCGCATGATTACGATCCGAAAGAAAAATCCATAGTTGTTCAGCATGTGGAAGAGGACATCGGTACCGGAAATTTATCTCCATATCTTCGCGTCCTTAAATCTGTAGAAAAGGATCCGAAATATGAGGTGGAAGTATCCTCGCTTCTTGTAATGTTGAATGCGGTTTGCGGGAAGGAGGTTGTCAGTCATGAAATGCGTAAGGTATCTTGATCCGGTCTTTGGAACGGATATTACAGAAGAAACAAATGAATTTCTGAGTACAATCCATTCCTCAAAAATCATTCGTGTGTCTGGCCATACAGGGTGCGATTTCGGCATTTATCGCATCCAGTATTCATATCAGACACGAAGAGGTAACAAACGAAGTCAGGAAAAGTTTTTCCTGATACCAGTATCCGAGCAGGAGAATGGATACGCAAGGGCGAGAAGCGAGTTCCAAAAGTGGATCAGTTTCTTTAATGAGGATAATCCTTTCCGTCGGATCGGAAAGGTGCGGATTGATTCCGTTGAAGAAGTTGCGGTAGAAAGAGCAGTGTGCGCTTAAGCGCAGAAAGGTGGTATTTATGACACAACAGTACGTGGATTCTCTCGAAGAGGTATTCTTCGAAAGAAACTTTGATTTCGGGGATGACCCGGGAACTCTTCAGGACAATCTGACAAAAGCGCAGGCTTTATTCAGAGAGTATGAAGAAAAAGCAAACAAGCTGGCTGAGGATGTAGAGGATGGTATTGCATTTGATGAGACAGATGCTATTCTTATCACACAAAGCTATGTGTTTGCAAAAAAAAATCTTGAAAGATTCCAATCGGAACTTTCAAGAATGCAGCTTCATGGTGCAGAAATAGGCACTGTAGCTGTATATTAGTAAAAAGGAAGGAGGCATATTTTGAGATATGCCTCCTTCCTTTTTACCAATATATAAATTTATGGTTGACTTTTTATCAGGAATTATGACTAAGATGCAACATAATAAGAATGTGTAGTCGTGAAAGGAGACTAAAGATGGCAAGAATAGGAAGATGGATGAAGAACCAGCCAAACAAAGTAGTAGCGGATGGACAGCAGAGCGTGGCTGTAGAAGATCTTGGGGAAGAGAAAGAATATACCCTTGAAGAACTTTTGGAAAACGCATATGTGAATTATAGAGATTCGGTCGATGTATCTGATTTGTTAAATCGACGAGAGTTCCGGGAACAGATTTCAGACAATCATAATATGATTAGAGAATATTTGCCAGACAATCAATATGCTGCTTATCTGAAAATTTTAGGAGATGCAGATGAAGCGGTACGGAAAGAGAAGCCCTATATTCCGGAAAATAATCCTGATGCTTCGGATGAGGCTCTTGAAATATTGTCGGAAGGACTTGAGGATTCGGTCAAAGCGATTATGAAAGAGACGGAACCGGAAGATGAAGATATGGAAGCAGAAGCGGCAGAGACAGAAACAGAGGGGATGTTGGCCCCAGAGCCGGATTATCGTGCAGCAGCAGGTATTACTGTGACAAGTGATGAGCCTGCAGAGGCATGTGAGCCAGAAAATATGGCGGCATATGAAGAACCTTTACAAGAAGAGGTAGAGGAAGAAAGCAAAGAAATTGAAATCGAAGATACGGAGACTGGAGAATCGGAACCCGGCTATACACATCATATTTCTCGTGATATGGAACCGGAGCGAGAAGATGTGTTGAACGAAATGAAAAATGCCACTGAAGAAGCGGATGAAAAACATACAGATATGGCAGAAAACGAATTGGAATACATTTTTAACAACAAAGAGCTTCTTGCAAATCTTCGCCGTTCTGTATACTGTGATCCAAATGATGCATCGATGGACGATGATCTTAAGAAGATGAATCTTGATGAGCTGTTTGAACAATTGCTCCGGATTAATGGGGTCACAAGAAAGATTCCAGCAATCATCGAAAATGTGCACCAACTGTATTTAAAACGTATTGAGAATGTAGAGACGGAGATTCCGAGAGAACGGCTTGAAGAACTTCTTTTATATGCGATTGAACTGATCCGCAAAGATAACCATATGGAGTATGGAGATTGTTTAAACACGTATCTTGGTACACAGATCGGAATGACAACAGAAGAACTTGAAAAAATGAATGTTGCAAATGGCCGGGGCGGATATGAAAGAGTTACACTCTGTGTTCGGACAAATGATGGTGATAATTACTATGAAATCGAGGCCCCATATGATCAGGCAGAAAAGGTATTCCGAAAATATCAGATGTGTATGGCGGATGATGTTTTTGTTAACCCGGTTGCTTTCTTTGGATGTTTTGGAATTTCTGTGCTGCATCTCGATGGCGAGCTCGATTCGAAAGCCACATTTGAAGAAGATCGCATCTGTATTTAAAAATTGAGCTAATGGAGAGTAAAAGGTTGGCAGAATTAGATTTTGTCAATCTTTTAACTTGTTTTTTTGAGACAGGCTTATAATCAGAATTTGTGAGGTTAAGTAATATGGTAGTGGTAAGTTTTTCGGTTGATGATATTTTGGAAAAAGAATGGCAAGAATTCGGACAGCGTAAAACCGAAGGTTCATGAACTACAAACAGGTCACGATTATTATAAGGTTACATTGGGAGAAGTAGAAGAAGATAGAGTGTTGATAGATACGTTTGATTTGGAGCCTGGATTGCTTAAAACATTCATGGTGGAAAAAGGTTATAACTGGGAACTAGGAGCCGTTGCTTATTGTGTTAAACCGTCAGCGTATTATAATGATAGTCTTTTTGGGCTTCTTATGGATTCATGGCAAATTTTGCATCCCGACTGGAGGATTGTTTCTTTTTGTTATGTATTAAAGATTACATGTTAGGTAAGATACTATCAATGGAATTTGTCGGTATTATTGAAGATAGGGGATAAGTTACTATGGGAATGTATACAGAAATCAATGTAGGATTTGATTTGTTTAAAGACATATCCAAAGAAGTTGTGGATGTTTTACGGTGTATTATTGAGGAAGATGAAGCACCAGACATATTACCAAATCATGAATTTTTTAATGCAGATAGATGGACGGCGATAGCTTGTGGGTATAGCTATTATTTCGATGGTTTATGATTCTATTTCTGAAACATGGAAAATAAATATTAGAGCTAATTTGAGAAACAATGATTCTGAAATTCAGAAGTTTCTAGATTGGTTAGCACCATTGGGTTCATTGGATATATGAGATATGAAGAAGATGACAATCCAACATTGATTTATATAGAAGATAATAAGCCTGTATTTAAAAATGTAGATGTGAAAATTTAGGAGGACTCTTAAAAATGGTTAATGATTATGGGATAACAGTATCAATCGGTATAAAAGATTGTGCGGATAAGATATTACCATATATTATTTATGTGGGAATTTTTGGCGGAATATTGATTTGTCTGTATGGGATTATGGAAGCAATTTATACCTATATCAGAAAAAAACCGAAAGAAGATTTGGGGAAGCGCTTGTTTCACACTATGCTTCAAGGAGTGGGGGTTATGGCCACTGCTATCATGGTTAATTTTTTGGCGAAATATGAGATTCATTTTAGTTATAATAATAATAATACAATACTATCAATATGTATAGTACTGTTAATATGTTTTCTATTATTGAGAAATAAGAATTGGAAAAAATAGAATTTAGGAGAATTTAGGATGGTTATCATTAGAGCAATCGCAATCATCGATTTTTGTCTTTTCATGGGATTTATTTTTATCATTTCCGGATGTCACGATTATAACGAAAAAAGCAGAGGAATAAAAATTGGCTTTGGTGTTTTTCTTATCCTCGCCCCCGTTGTTGTTACGTTGACATATCTAGCTTTTGGAGGTTTTTAATATGACGAATAAAGAAAAATACGGAAATGAGATTATAGAACTTGCGGTAAACGGACAAGTGCTTGGATTAAAAAATGGACAACACGGTGTATGCATGGGGAAATGGCGCAACATCATGGAGCGCGGGTGGCAGTAATATAACCGATTGGAAAATGTCAAAGTTGGCGGAAAGTGAGAAATAGGCAAGGTTATTGGCACAGTAGATGGAAAGCGAACTTTGGGTATGGGTTATCGAATTTGAGCGGTGTGAGAAACCAGAAAGAGGATTACGAATATGAATTGGAAATTAGACAGAAACTTGTATGCTTTTTCAGCAATTATATTGACAATAATAGCATTTGTGTTTAAATCAAGGGATTATTACATGGCGTTCCTTACATGTATCTTTATTGCTATTTTTTCAGGGGTTTCGGTATATTTTACGAATAAATATGCTGGGGAAGAAAAATTATGGAACGAGGCAAAAGCAATGGTTAAATCCGATGATTCTACGGTTGTTTACATTGACGGAAACCCGGTTGATGACGATTTCGATTTCGATGCCATATCTTGGGACAACTATACAGTGAAAATTGATGGAAACAATATCTATCTAGAACATGACTAAGGGGAAAGAGATGAGCAATCAGACTTTTAATATTTGGAAATTGGAAAATAAAGGAGATTCATTTTTTAGTGGCAGTGCCGGTTCCATGGTATATGTATTAGATAAAAACGGATATCCACTTATGCCGACAAACAGGCATATGTGAAAAAATAACAATAGCGGTGGTTAATTTGTAAACATAATGCAAAGAAAAGAGTTCGTCAAAGGACTCTTCGCTTTTTTAAGAAAAAGGGGGTAAATGAAGTTGTCTAAAATATATGCTATTTTTACGACAGTGGTTAAATATTTTATTCTGGCGTGTGGTATATCTTTATTATTATTTTTCTTTTATGATAATGAAATAGAACCAACAAAAGACAATATTAAATATGTAGTTAGCATAATATATACGATTTTATTAACTGCAGTAGTAATTACATATTTATTTAATAATTTAATTGGTAGTATTAAGGAAGACGTTGTAAATGCAAAGCCGTATGGAAAAGCGCAAATAGGAAATAAAGAAAAAACGTATGAGAATATAAGAAAAATAATTACTGTTCACGAAGCAGGTCATGCAGTAATGTCTTATTTAAAAAATGCAGATACAATTATTGTGAATGCTTCTCTTTGCGAACCAAATGTAGTAACGGGATATGATAGCGTAGTAAATGCAGAAGTTGTGAAAAGCATGATACTTATTAAATACGCAGGAGCAATAGCAGAAGAATTAATATTTGGACATTATGATGCAGGTCCTTTTCTCGGATCTAATTCAGATTTTAAAAATGCGACGGAATTAATTAAGGGCTACATTACTATGATTGATCCAGAACGGAGCAAAACACTATTAGATGACGAACTGAAAGATCAACTTATAGATATATCAAAAGCTTTTTATCAAGAATGCAAAGAATTACTTAGCTGTAATATAAAATTAGTTGAACATTTATCTAATGTATTGACATACAAAGAAAGATTAACCACAGAAGAAGTCCTTGAGATAATAAATGCTTTCAAGGAGAGCAAAGAAAGAAATACTTAAATTTTTATCATTTCCGGATGTCACGATTATCTGCAATGATTGCCACGGCAGAGGCTTTGCGGTTGTTGCGGAGAGTATTCGTGAACTGTCCGACAATATAAAGCAGCTGATTGAACAGAACAATAAGGATTGAAGATGATATTGATAAAAAATCAACTATACAGGTTTGGGCGGCTTTGTTTTTGATATTGGCAGTTCATGTTTGCACACGAGCAATAGAAGCATATAAAGACGGCGATAAAATATACATCAATGTCGGACCTGTCGAAGACGGGTTCGATCTTAATGGTGTCAACTTATTAAAATATGATATTAAACTTGAAGATGACACCATTTATCTGATGTCAAATAAGGAGTGATTGTATGAAAATGGAACGATTATTACAGGCTGCTATAGAAATCTATAGGCAAAATCTATAGAAATCAAGGAAGTAAATATGGTTGTCTTTAAAATGATTGTATGGTATACTATATATGTTATATTTTACATTATTTTATATTTCGAGAAGATCCTTCTCGAACGTTTCAGGTATCCAATTTGGCTTGTGGATGCTCCTATCGAAAGATAGGAGCTTTTTTATTGCCTAAAATCGGGTGCCTATGTTTTTATTACCGCATAAATGCGGGGAAAGGTGGTATTTATGGGAAAAAAGAAATTAAGTCCCGTACCGAATCAGATCTCGTTTGTAGATCTGATCCAGATGTTTAGTTTTTCAGATTCTTCGTCCACTAATAGCTGTAAGTCAAATTCAGGTGTGGAAGAAGAGAAAGAGGATTACTCTTCGTATCTTAAGAAAGGAGAAAGGATATTATCCCTTCTTCGCGAGAAGACAAAGAGACTCCTTGGTTCGTTTAAGAACCGTCCGGTGTTTGATGCGCTGAATTTCAAAACGTACTCATCTTATGAGAGTGCGGATGAAAAGGTTGCGTATGTGCTGCGCCGGATGAAGACGGTTGCCCGTTCCGTGACGGCGATCACAGATGAAGAGAGTCTGACGGAGTTAAAGATGCTCCTTGATGGGCTTGATATCATCGAGTCGGTTGAATCCGCAGATGAATACTGTAAAAAGCTTATGGCTGCGGTATTCAGAGAGAGAGATCCGAGAGAAGCACTCATGCTCCATATCCGTGGAATGGAAGAGGCGGTCTGTATTCCTAAAGGGGATGCAGCAGTACCGACAAAGTATCATGGATGTGAGAAACTCTCAATTCGCGGTGCTAACCGGTATGTGTATGTATGCGATCCGGCATCGGCGTTTTCTTCACTGGTGCTTTTCTGTCAGCTTTGGCAGATGGCAAGAGATACCTTTAAGGGGATGGACTATGCAGACAAACAGATGAATGCCCTATACATGTTCTTTTATCAGTATATCACGGATGCGGTTTCCGAACGTCAGCTTATGACAGAGAATAAAACCGTTATCCCTATACAGGAGCATGAAAACAACTGTTATGTGCGTAGATTCTTAGAGGATAGAGGACTTTCTTATGAAGTTCTGAGCCCACTGGAGTTTATGCGAAAAGCAGAAGTTGGTGGCGTGTTTCTGTTGAAATCTAGAAGAAGTATTATGGATCTCAACATGGTCTTCTTTTTGGAGGAATCATTGGATATATCGGAACTTCCTGTTGAAATCCGACGTATTTTCACAGGAAGAAAAGCCTGGTCCAATTTTTTCTCTGTGGGTATTTCCACATATGCTCTCGTCAATGTAATCGACAAGGTTTTTGCGGAATACCTTGAGGATAAGAGGGACTACGAGATGGCAAAAGGCATGGTGAGCGAGTATGCGCGGTCTTTTGAGACTAAGCACAACATCCCGCTTAAAGTACAAAAAGCCATGTCAGAAAGTCCGTTCAACGAATACTTTGGTTACGTTGAATATGACGAGGATGTGGATCTGGCTCTTATGGATCAGATTTACAAAGAGTTTGCGGCCGTAGCACAGTTTATCGGACTTAAAAAACACGATGATGTTTCTTTACGTTTCCGAAAACTTGGCAACCACAAGGCGACAGGTCTTTATTACTTTGTTTTAAAGTGTCTGTGCGTGGATATCCGGTGTCCTAGTTCCTTTGCTCATGAGATGATGCACATGGTTGACTATGAAAACGGAAAACTGTCAAGAAGCTATGGTTTTGAAAAAACTCTTGAACTGTATCGGAGTTCTTTGGAAGCGGAACTGGAAAAGGATCAGCTGACCAGAAAACTCTTAGAAAGAAAGGGCAAATTCAATAAGGAGTATTATCTCCAGTCGTCAGAGTGTTTCGCAAGATGTGGCGAGATTTATCTTGTACGTATCTGCGGCATTAATAATTCGGTTGTGAAGCCGGATGAAAAGACGTCTGGGTTTGCTTATCCTAGAAACGAAAAACTTGAAGAAAGTGTAAAAGAGTATTTTGATGCTCTCTTTAAAAAGAACAACAGAGTGGATTTAACCGCATAGAGCGGTAGAAAGGTGGTATGTAAAAATGAAACAGTTAGATGAGTGGTTTTACAATGATGCATCCGTAAATGCGGTTGCATCCATCCCGGAGAAAGGAGGCGCGTATCTATTTTCTGGCCCGAAGTGGCTGGGAAAGGCACATGCCGCAGAAGCTGTTGCAAAACGTGTTCTCCAAACCGAGAAACTGTTAGAATGTCCTGATTACTTGGTCCTGTCAGGAAATGATAAAGACGTGATAGGCATCGATGAACTCGTAGATATTATGGATTTTGTGCAGACAATTCCTGTTAATGGAAGCGTTAAGGTTGCAATGATCGATAATGCCGAGAGCATGACAGAGGCTACGCAGAATGCGATGTTAAAGCTGCTCGAAGAGAGTACCGATTATATGCTCTTTTTACTTGTTACAAATCGTAGAATGATTCCGACGGTGGAGAGTAGATGCATGAAGATTGAGTTTTCACCGCTCAAGAAAGAGGATATGGAAAATATTCTTCATGATGAGCAGGAAAAGCTGGATCCGCTTGCGTTGCAGCTTGCACGCGGAAGAAAAGGATTTTACCAGTTCGCGATTGATGATCCTAAGTACTTATCAAGCATCCGTGCGTTTTTGGCGGCGCTTGAAGTTAAAAACGGTGCAGGCATGTTTGAAGCCTTTCATCTGATGAAGGAAAAGGACAAGGAGAATTTCTTTGAGTCTTATTCCATTCCCCAAATCATGGCTTTTGTGGCGTATCTGCAGGATGTATTCTATAAGGCTTACCTGTATCAGACACTCTCTTTTAAGGAAGATGTCACAGACTGTGACATTGTAAAGGTCGCCGAGCATTACAGTGTACTGTATGTGCAGGCGCTGACTTCCACTCTGACACAAGCACAGAGAAGTCTTGGGACAGGTAAATTTAACAAGAATGACTGGTTCGATCTGATCCGGTTTATTGCAGAGTAAAAGGAGGACATGGGTATGATGACATGTAACAGAATTCTTAATGAGGATGAGAGAATTGATTTTTGCAAAGAAGTAGCCGAGAGCATGGAACACACGATGTGTGGCTGTGATGGCAAGGCTTTTGCATGGCTCAACAAGATTGGGTTTGCAAAGGACTGGACGGTATTCGAAAGAAGCAACCGGAAAGTCCCAATAGAAAAAATGGTTTTATTATTTAACGGGAATGTTTAAGCCCGGGAAAGGTAGTTTTTATGAATATTAACTTATGTTCAACAGAAAGACCATATACGTTCGATCAGATGGTCGGACAGGAAGCGGTGGTTAATAACATTCGTCAGCAGGCGAAGTCAAAGAAGTTCTTCCAATGTTATATCCTGGAGGGACAGTTTGGTTCTGGAAAGACAACGATGGCGCGTATTTTATCACGGGCTATCAACTGTGATCATCCGGATGAGCATGGCAACCCTTGTGGTTGCTGTGCATCCTGCAGAGCTGTGGGTTCCGGCAGTCAGGATGTAATCGAACTCGATGCAGCATCCAACACCGGAGTGGATTCTATCCGAGAAATCAAGGATTCCGTAGACTTTCTTCCAATCGAACTGAATAAGAAAGTCTACATCATCGATGAGGTTCACAAGCTTTCAGACAGCGCATTCAATGCACTCCTTAAAGTTTTGGAAGAGCCACCGGAACATGTAGTCTTTATTCTCTGTACGACAGAGATGAAGAAGATTCCGGCAACGATCAGAAGCCGTGCTGCATGTTATCACTTTGCACAGATTAAACAGAGTGATATTACAAAGCATTTAACGTCACTTGCAGAGAAGTATGGTTTTCAGTATACATCGGGAGGTGTGGAACTGATTGCCATGAATGCATCCGGATCTATGCGAAATGCATTAAAGCTCTTGGAACAGACGGCACAGTCTGAGTTAGGAGTTACAGAGGAGAATGTAAGACAGATGCTAGGTCTTACTGATCCGACAGATCTCTTTGCAATCATGGATGCGCTTGTTCAGGGAAATACTGTCGGTGCGGTTCGGTTTATCCGTAAACTGTTAGCTGGCGGCGCCAACCCTTTGTCCATGGTATCGGATCTTTTGGATATCAGTGCAGATGCGGTTGTTCGTTCTTCTACGAATGAGGCACTCGATCGTAATACGGAACGGTACCGTGAAATGCTGTATGGCATCTGCGAAGATGTTTCTGCAGATGTATTCTGTTGTATTACAAATGGACTTTTATCCATTTATCAGAAATTACAGCAGAATGCAGATGAGTCTACTCTTATTTGTGGACTTATCGCTATGTCCGAGACAAAGGATGGTATGATTCTACGACTTACCGACCGGGTGAGAGTTCTCGAAGACAAGCTGTCTGATCTGATGAGCGGAGAGTATGTTCTTCCACAATCGAAAATGAAGAGCGACGCGTCTGTACAGAATGACGTGTCAGATGATTCTATGGATCATTTGATAACCGAAACTCTGCGGAAAGAGGCTGAAAGCTTTCAGGCACCCGAAGATAAAAAAAAGGAGGTTTTCGCAAACGTTATGACGAATCTCAATATGACGGAGAAAAAAGAAACCTCTTTAACCACAGAAGAATCCAACATTGCAGAGGAAACAGCAGATACTGCTGCATTTCATGCAGTGGAAGAAGCTGTATCGGACGATGCGAAAGCGAAAAAAGATGTTTTCCTGACAGAAAAGCCGGAGGATAATAAAGAAGAAGCAAGGGCGGTTGAACCTCAAGAGGTAGATCCATTCCTTTTTCTTGGAATGTTTGGCTATTCTTCTGCAAAAAGCGTAGCGTCTGCTGGCCCAGTATCTGATAAAAAGCCGGAAACTAAGACTGTTGCATCTGTTCTTCCAAAAGAGGAAGAGGTAAAGCAGAATGAAATTCCCAGTGATTCCCCGTCAAATACTGCTGTATCAACATCGTTTAAAGCGGAGAAAGTTCCGCATCAGAGCGCCGCTGATCCACAGCAGGTAGAAAATAACGGGGAGGAATTTGATACGGCAGGACTCTATTTGTTGGGAACAAATATGAGGGACGGTTTCACTGCTGCCGGCAGTGATGTCCCGTTTGTATCGGAAAGGACGGAAACTCAGATCGGCGGTAGCAACCCAGTTGAAGAAGCAGTATCGACCGATCCGGGTATCAGTGAGGAGTACATTCCTGCAAAGTCAGATGAAAGTGTCGATGTCTTTCTTCCGCAGTTTTATCAGGCGCATCCTTTTATGGAAAGCGTGCTTGAACTTGGTTTTACAAGAAGGGAAGATGCTGGAAAGACTGAGTACACGACAAATATGGAGCCGATGTTTCGTATTGCAAAAGCATATGGTGAAATCTTTGATTTCCCATTTGCAATACGGAAAGGGGCTTAAAGAACAAATGATAATTTTATTAATCGGACGGCGGCATAAGCTGTCGTCCGGGAAAGGTGGTATTTATGGCTCTTAACCTTACATTAAAGGAGATGCTTGATCACTCTAAAAATCTTCCGCAGATCAGTATCTGCTGCCGATTGAATAATGGCTACCCTGCCATTTGGACAGGACGTGGCGATGATGTTTCTGCAATGTTTGAACAGATTGCCTATGTTTATGGCGCCGATTATGTTCAAAGCCTTGTCAGTGGAAGAATCGATTCTTTCAGTGGAAATTATTACGATACATTATATCTTATAATCGACTACGCTGCTCCAGATAACTTTAGTTATGAGTATGGGCTGGAAGACACATGGGAAGATGTTCGTGATCAGATAGATGAAGATTCTAACTGGGTAAATAACGTTTGGAACAAGCGGATTAGACCCTGCATCTATGGGAATGAGGAAGCCAAAACTGCATGACCTTATGTGAGTTTTAGAAACTTTTCATATTGAAGACTTTGTGGTCATTCTGTCATGGGATAGAGACGATGCACAGACAATCCGTTTTAATGGTATTGCCGAAGAATCAATCTCAATTCCCAAAGATTGCAGAAATCGGAAAGGAAGAGTTATGGCAAAAAAGAACAATTTTGGAGGAAGGCTACGAAAGGCAAGAATCAAAAAGGGTTTACGTCAAAATGATTTGGCAGATATGGTGGGTGTTTCACATAGCAGTATCTGTGGATATGAGAAAAATATAAATTATCCTGGTTTTGATGTAATGGCAAAGATTGCAAAGGCGTTGGAAGTAGATATGGACTACTTGATTCTAGGTGAAGAACTTGCACATCATGAGACTTATTCTGAAAGTGACAAGGAATTCATAACAAAGTACCGTTCGCTTCCGGAAGAAACCCAAGAGTATGTTTCTCAGCTGATCGAGCTTATGTATGCTCATGAAAAGAAAGCACCTAGAAAGATAGTGTGTGGTAAGTAGATTTTCAGAAAGGTGGTATTTATGGATAAATTGATCCAGACAGGGAAGTGCTCCATTATTTATGGCAATCTTCGGGGGACACCGGATCAGGAACTGTTTCGGTGTCCGCGAGAGCTTGATGATGAGGAAATCCCAAGGTATGTAAATGAAAACCAGTGTCTGTTAGGCTTTGAAGCGGATACAGATACTGAGGACTTAAAGGCTGTTGAAGGGTATGCCGGTTATTTCCGGTTATACTTTCGGGGCAGCTGGCATGGAAGCTGGATGGAGAGCAAAGATGTCGATGATTCCGACTGCTCAGGTGTGGAAGTAATCATCAGCTGGTTAAATGAAACTTTTCCAAGAGGATGTAGCCGGGATATGAAAGAATATCTCGAGCAGTTTCCAACATGGGGAGTTGAGAACCGGTATTTACTCAAACCTCTGTATTCAAAGTATTTCAAAGTCTTGTTTGATACGACGTACGGAAACGGAGATTATCCGGTCCGTATTTATCTGTACAAATAGGCTTGGTTTGAAAGGAGCTTCTATTATTATGAAGAAAGTGAAGAACATGATCATGCTGGTCGTAAAGTGTGGTATACGGTTTGTTAAGCAGATCTTCTGTTCACACCGATATCGCTATCTGTGTGGTTTGTATCATTATGATTACATTGCTAAGAAAGACATTGTGGAACAGTATGAGTATACCTGCACAAAGTGCGATAAGCATCTTGTGATCAGGATGGATGGGGCAGCACAGGGTGCAACGCCTCACGAATGATAGAGAAGAAAAATGTTTTTACCGACTTTAGTCGGGGAAAGGTGGTATTTATGAAACTGAATAACGTAGGAGTATTGTCAGAAGACTTTTTATTACATGGAAAGGAGTAATACCAGATCCTAGTAGACTAGGTTTACATGGGATTAGTTTGGTGAACCATGTAGTAAAGCCCGGCGGAGTGGCTGTGCCCAAGTAAGCACTTAATAATGAATCCAAGCCGATTACCGCGCTTCCACGAACCGATTGGTACGTGGTGGTATGACAAAACGAGAATACAGAGTATATATTCTTTTGATTCGCAGGAATTACCCGCTTGATCTTAAAGTGGAACTTGCGAAGAGAAGGATCATAGCCTTTGTAGAAAGATACGGAGAAGACGGCGTATATGTCGGATTCTCCGGTGGCAAAGATTCCCTTGTGGTACTTGATATTGCAAGGAAGTTGTATCCGGGACTGAAAGCTGTGTATAACGATACATGGCTTGAGTACCCGCAGATCAGAGAGTTTGTAAAGACATTTGATAATGTCGACATCATCAAGCCTGCGATGTCTATGAAAGACATTGTGAAAACCTATGGCTGGTGTTTTCCGAGCAAGGATGTAGCCGAAGCCATATGGTATGCACGACGTGGCAGCCAATGGGCGATCAACAAGCTGCACGGTCTTGATAAGGACGGAAAACCGTCTTCCTTCCGGCAGCAGTATAAGAAATGGCTTCCTCTCTATGAGAGTGATCTTCTGATATCGCCATATTGTTGCGATATTCAAAAGGAAAAGCCTGTTTCGGAATATGAAGCAAGAACAGGAAGACACCCGATCCTCGGGCTCAGGGCAGCAGAGAGTATAAGGAGAAAAGAAGGATATATCCGTACGGGATGTATCTCATTTTCTGAAAATCGTCCAATGGCAAAGCCAATCGCATTTTTTGATGAGAATGATGACCTGATGTACTGTAAGGAAAATGGCATATCGCTTCCATCTCCGTATGGGAAGATTGTTGAACGTGGTATGGTTAGCGGACAGTTAAGCTTTTTTGATTCTTTCAACGGATGTCCATGTGGTAAGCTTTGTACTACTGGCGAGTCCCGTACGGGATGTATGTTTTGTCCGGTCGGGATGCATCTTGACCGGGGGGCAAAGTTAAAGCGTCTTAAGAAGTACAATGCACGTCTGTATGACTACTGCATGGAAGAGTTGGGTGAGAAAAAGCTGGTGGAGTGGGTTTTATCTCACTATTGATGAGGCATTATTACAGTTTGGTTTATACGGGCAGCAGTATAGCTGTTGCCCGGGAAAGGTGGTATTTATGACAGAGTATGAAAAGTTTTTCACAGAAAGAAGGATTCCGGATGCGAGTTGCATAACACGGCTTCGCGACGGAGACTGGGTTTATGCAATTGGCAGTGTTGATATTATTAAGGAACAGAAAATCGTTGCTTATCCTGATCAGATGCTTGAAGGTATTTCAGGCGATGATGGAGAGGCAATGTCATTTCATGCGTCGGATATTGAAGAACTTCACCGAGGACCGGGTAAAGACACGCGTATGATTGCGCAGGCGCAAGAGAAGATTGATAAGGTCACTTTTGAAAATATGTACGAGGATGTAAAAGCTAGAATGCAGAAAAATGCATTATGGACAGATATCCTTGACTACGACCATGTAAGCAGAGATATTGCTCAGATTGAGATCTTCGATTCATGTTTTGATGTGGAATGGTCAGTAAATGCCGGAGGCTGTGAGGGATATTATCTGGATCTGTATATTGTCACTGAACAGGGACGTGCAGATTTTGCAACCATTAAAACACTGTACGAATCAGATTCCGCTTATGTGAAGATGGCTATGCTCGGTGCAGCGTTTCATATCGAGGCAAAGAAATGGGTCAAGGAAAACAAGCACTTGCTTGATCGTGAAGGCTATCGGTTGTTCTTTTTTAATGAAGACGATGGTGGCATCGTTTGGCCGCAGCTGATCGCTCCGTCAGGTCTTGATCTTACTGGATTGAAAGCATGGGCAGATGAAAAGTTTACCAAACAGTACAATTCTGTAAAAGAAAAGTACAATGTTTCGGCTTCTCTGTTCCGCATGGATGACCTGATCGCGATTTCGCAGTACCCAATGGTGCTTGAAGCGAAGACTTTTGCAGAAGTTTGGTAGGAAATATGGGAAGAGGCTCTTTTCTTCCCGTATCTTAAAGATAGTTTATTTAACCGGCAGCAAGCCGGGGAAAGGTGGTATTTATGAAAGCATTATTAGTCGATGTTATGGAGAATAAGGTTGAAGAGGTTGATGTAGAGAGCCTTGAGGATTATTACAGACTGATCCATTGTGATACGGTCGAGATTGTGTCCAGACTTATCGGTGATAAAAGGTTTGATATTATTGCCGATGAGGAAGGGCTATTTGCCAATGATCCTCTGATCTCTGCCATTGACTCAGCCGGAAAAGGTATGCTGGTAGGCAACCTGATTGTATGTGGAGAACCTAATGGAGACGGAGAGATGACTCCTCTGACAGATGAAGATATTCGATTTATTCGAGGTCACATCCAACAGATGAGAACTGTCTTGCATCCAGAAGGTCACTGTATGATCTGTGATCTTGACTGGTAGATGATTGTGGTTTTATGGACTGGGGCGTAGAAGATTCTGCGTCCCGTTTACCGCAGTGTGCGGAGAAAGGTGGTATTTATGACAATATACGAACAAAGAAAGGCATTGGATATATCCAATCTTACAGAACTTAAGGAATTTAAGGCAGGAGACCTTGTATGGCTTTCAACTTATTATTCATATAAGAAAGGTGCAATGGTAAAAATTCTGGATGATCAGGATCTTACTGATGTTCATGCATCCTTTTTAGGAAAACTTGTTAGTCCACTTTGTACGGATCCAACAAATAATCTTGAATCAGATGTTCATTTTCGCCGGAATGACATAGGCGCTGTTATCAGAAACGGTCTTACAATCGTGAAAAAACAGCCAGTCATGCCCAAATATACGTATGAAGATATGTATACGGAAATGCGTGTAGCGGTGAGAAAAAGACTAAAGGCATTCTCAGATATGAAAGCAGCTTTTGACATGCTTGGCATATTGGATTCAGCATATGTGCATCTCAACGAGGGCATATTCCACGAATATGTTTCGGACGGAATGATCGAGCTACTGACGGATTTATCAGTAAACTTTTGTGATGGAAAGCACTATTGCATATTGCGCCTGACAGTGGCAAAAGAGGAAGATGAAGATAAGTCGTTTTCATTGGGCGAAATCTGGTCGGATATTTCTGATAGTAGAGACATGGAGTTTATTGCCGGCTATTTCAAGGAAGCGTTTAATGACTGGGTATCTGAAAAATGGGATTACATCAACCGAACCGGTTATGCGCTTGTATATTTTGATAGGGATGAGGAAAAATATCGGGTTATCTATGATGGCGATGCCTGTAATGCTGTTAAATGGGCGGATGGTGTTGTTTCAAAATATATGACACAGAACCATCCAAATATGACGGCAAGCCTGATCCGACGAGATAAGATGGTTGCGATAAAAACATATCCTTCAAGATATGATGGATGATTACGAAATAGCGAAAGAGAGGAATTGCAATGCTGAAAGATTTGTTTATACGTCTTGAAAACGGCATATGTGTAAAGCTGACAGAGTCTGCAAATGGACCTGCAGAGGATGATTACGATGGAGCAATCGGAATCTATGCATATGACGAAAACGGAATAGAAATCGGTGACTGTGGTGAAATGGATTATATGGAGGGAGATTATTGCGATATGCGGGACGCGGTAGAAGATATGTTCCGGTTTGCGAAGCTTCCTGTTCTTCCATATGAAGAAATCACTGAGGACGAATTTTATGAGCTGGTCGGATAACCGACAAATTAAAGCAGAGGGACGAATTTTCCCTCTGCTTTTTCTTTAACTCATATCTATTCATATACACTGCAAAGCGGTGTATATTGTATTAAATGTAAAATGATTATTGCTTGTTGATAATGTGAGTGGCAAATTCTCTTGACTTTTGGTTGAGAAATATGCCTATACTGCAGTATTCAAAAGAAAATACATGCGGTACCATCAATCAAATGGAGGTAGAAAATGAATGAGCTGATTAGGAGACAGGATGCAATAAATGCAGTCATGCAGAATTATCATTACGAGTCTGACAGATTGACGGCGCTGCAGAAGCTGCCAGTAATGACAGAGGGGAAAATCAGAACGGATGCCGTTAAAGATTTTTCGGTTGCTGTATTGACAAAGGTTACTGAAAGTGCAAAAGAGGAAGGTGCTCCAATCTATGAGGGCGACAGAGAGGTCGACCAGTGGGTTCGTTTATCAGATGTGGCAGATGCAATAAACAAGTGTCTGAATGATGTATAAAAGGGCCATTATCGCACTAAAATTCATCAAGATTGAGCACAAGCGTTAATAAACGGGAGAAGATAAAAATGACACTTGAAGAAAAGTTGGCTTTATGGGTTGAGCTTACGGGCATCGATCCGTCAGAAGAGAAAACTACATATACATTTAAAATGAATGGGGTCTCCGACTGTGATGTAGAACAGTGGAATAAGAAAATCCAGGAGGCTGTTTCCTATGATCCAAGTGGCACTTTCGCTGAGGCATATCTTGGGGAATACTTTAGAAAATATATTCAGGGAAGGAACATTACAGTTGAGGATGTGCTGACCAATCCGGAAGTTGCTGATTTTATTGAAAAAAGCAAAAAGCTCCTTGATGCGATAAAAGAGAGTGATGCGAGAACAAAAATCTTAAATGAAGCCATGCGAGCAATGCAATTCTATAATCTGGCATGCGATGCACTTACGGTATTTGATGTGATAGAGCTTAGGACTTCTGCCATGCGGTGTATGGATGGAAAGCTTCGTGTACTGCAGTTTGCGGCAGGAGAGGCATCAAAAGATGGTTTTATGATGTCAAAGGATGTATTTATGTATCGCGATATGGATGCACTGCTGCTGTGCGCTGCAAGGAATGAGTTTGACGGAGTGTCAATGGGCTATATAAGGGATGGGAAGAATCTGACAGAAAGTTTCTTTTCATTTATTATAAAAAATGGTGACAACCTTTATCTGCTTACAGATATTCCAAAGCACACGACTCCATTAAAAAGCAAGATGAAAAGAGCTCCCGGAAGAGATATGGAGGAACGTATCAAGGATAATTTCTTTCCGTATCAGACGGTTGCAGGGATTGATATTTCCGATCTGTGGGGAAGTGGAAGATATGGAACAACGGAAATGGCTGAGCGCGCAGAGCTGTTAAAAGGCGGGGAAGGGCAGACGGCTGAGCTGTTGCGAGTTAAAATAGGTACTTTTGAATCCATGAGCCAGTATGAAGCATTTTGGGCGGTTATGATGATCTCCATGATCAAAGATAGGTTTTATGGATCGGTACCGCAGTATGAACTGTCTTATACTTGTTCGATGATATCAAGTACGCAGATTGCATCAAATGAGAATGCACTTACAATTCGCTCAAAGCTGCCATCGATGGAACTCTCTGATATATCCATCAAAGATACAGAGGGTTTGGAATATGGCAGTCAGATGGAACTCATTGGTATGAATAACTACCTCGTGGAGCGTTATCAAAACAATGTGGATCCTAATGCACTAAATCTGATCAAAGGGACAGAGCGTTTCCAAATAGCTGATAAGACGTATTCTTACAAAGAAGAAACGTTCTTGAATGAGTATGCAGTGCATCCTTTTGTCCCTTTTGACACTTCCTTGTGTGGTACCAAAGAGGAAATACTGTATGATCAGAAATGGATTGAACGCTATAATTACTCACAGCAGATTAACATACTTGCAAAGCGTGATTATGATGAACACCATCGGAGTGTAGCAGAAACAGTCAAGAAGCTTATTGACGCAAGGGTAGATGAAATATGCAAGATGCATATTCGTGAAGAAATTTCGGCGTGCCGACGAGTGGTGGACTATGACAAATGGTTTGGAAATTACAAAACTGAAAAATGCGATTATTCATCCATGCTCACATTCGATGAATGGTATGGAAGCCGGTACTATTCAGGTGTGTATGCGTATGGGTATAAGGGAAGGGACAACAAGGCTGATATGAAGTGTTATTTTTCTAATACAGCACCGTCGGTGGTGATCCATGTGAAACCTACTAACGCACAAGAACTTGCGTTTCTTTGTGGCTGTGAGGTAACGGAACTTCCTGTGCAGATTCAGCATTGGTCAAAACTTGATGTTTATACCGGAAATCCGATTTTAAGTAACATTGATCCGATGGTATGGAATGTCAAAGATCCGTTTAATGAGATGGAATTTACAATAAATATATTATTGTCGAAGAAAACGTATATTAGGTTTTGCAAAGAGGCGGGCGTTGAGCCTGTTCGTTTTTGGCAGAATGAAAAGCCGATATGTTATAAAGCCCCGGTCGCGTCCCATGATAGTAGCTGCATTGGCAAGATGGCGTGGGATAGAGACACTTGCGAACGGAAGATGTTAAAGAAATGTCTTTCCTGTAAGTGGAGAGTGCCAGAATCTGATACTAAGGAGAGTTCTTGAAATGTTGTATTAATCAGGTGATTCTGTAACTAGAGAACCTAATCATTTAACGGAGGAATAGTATGCAAAAAGTGTGTTTTTATTGCGGTTGTAATTACCATGCAGCGCGATCCGATCAATTCTATTTTCCCTTTTGTTGCCATTGCCAGAGTTTAGTTTTGCGAATTGTCGGAAGGTTCTCATGTGGTGTGATTGTAACGAACTAGATGATATTAAAAAAATGTTATTGATGGGGACTGATATTTGCCCGGCTTAAGTATACAGGATGAGCAGAATGAAAATTAGATTTTGAAAAATCAAAAGCCTACATAATGATGTCTTGCAGGATGCACTATTGGAAACGCGCATCCTGCGCCGATGAAGTGAAAGCTTTTCGAAAAGATATACCCCAAAACAATATGCTGCATCTATATGATCAAGCGATGCGTATCGATAGTGGGCTGGATCTTCTCCTTTCCGCATAACTAAGAATTAAAATAATGTAAATCATCATCCATGTTTTCGTCTGCAAAGAATTCCGACAGACTTTCCATGAAAATGCATTTTATCCATTTTTTTAAAAGCTTAGAAACACTTGCAATGGCGATTGAACCAATGCTGATCACACTAGTGATTATTGTGAGCCAGACGGCAATATCTGATACATTCATTGCTTTACCCTCCTTGTTATAAGAAGAGTATATCTTTTCTATAACATGAGTATAGCACGTTGTGGGAGAAAAGAATATATAATTCTTGCTAATAATTTAATGGATATTGTTTTGGGTGATTTCCCGTGTAAAAGGTAAAGTAAGACCAAACCATGTTCTTATGGGCATCCAATATGAAAAATATACGGATGTATGTTTTTAGGAGGACGACAAAATGAAACTTGCAATATTAGAGGGAAGACCTTGGATTATAATGAACGCTATAAGAAAAATAAAATCAATTATTCAATTTGATGAGATTGATTTGCTCTATTATGTGAATTCGCTTGAACAAAAAGGGAAAATGGAGCAGAAGATCTTTTCAGAGTGCAAAAAAGAGGACGTTCGCTTGATCAGAATTACAGAGAACGATTTTGAGCGTAAAATGAATGAATTATATAGCGACAAGGATAGAATTTTCTTTTTTGACTTAGTTTTGGATGATAATTCAGATTTTTTTGAGGAACGTATCAATGTAATCTATGCGAAAAACAGAAAAGAGGATAAAAGGATATGGTTTTATACTACATCAGGTAAATATAACATTACTAAGATGAAAAATATGTTCGGGGAGCAATATATACCAGTAATAGATTATGATGTAAAACAAGATGCGTTAGTATTGAATGAGAATAAGTTGGACGAAATATTGTGTAAGTCCCTAAGAGAGACATAGTAATAATGGCAAAGGATATTCCATGATCTCAATTTGTAGGCATACTTAAAGATAGCATGAAGGAATGGAATCCGATTGTTCGGTTCTCCTTGCAGGAGGAACCAAATGTATTTGGAACTGCTATCCCAGAAAAAATAAGTAGTGTTTCATATTTTATCCGCGATATGCATTCCTTGTCCGGAGCTGCATGTATTTGTAAACCTAAGGTGCTTGGCAAGATCTTAAGGCTATATGGGGAGGATTTTTATATTCTTCCTGTTTCTTTTGATGAAGTCGTAGTGATGCCATGTTCCGTTATAAGTTGCCATCAGGCAATGGAATTACTTGACATGAAGAACCAAATAAGTCGGTTCGTTTCGCGAGATCTGATTCTCTCAAATGATGTATATCTCTACAAAAGAGAGACTCAGACTGTTGAAATCGCAGAAGCTGATTAATTCCGTAAGAAAGGTAGTTGTTTGGACCACTTTATCAGAAATGATAAGGTGGTCTTTTTCTTGATTTTTAGATATTTCTATGCATCTGTTGAAATTTGCAACTAGATATGCTACTATTATAAAGTATCAATTATTATATTATTTAAACATTTGCTTTCAGCAAATCCGTTTCAGGTATCCATTAGGTTGTGATGCTCCTGCTTTTTAGCAGGAGCTTTTTTATTGCCTAAAATCGGGTACCTATGTTTTTATTACCGCCACAATAAGGCGGGGAAAGGTGGTATTTATGGATCAGACAATGATCAAACAGAGCGGGTTTTCACGTACCCTTATCAATGAGGGAAAAATGGGAGCCTACTACACCGATACACAGCATTGCCGCCGTATCGGACGTCTTCTGGAATTCCCGGAAGAGTTTATCGCACTCGAGCCATCCATCGGAGATGGAAGTGCGATCGCAGCAACACTCGAAGGAGCAGAAAAGTTCCCGAAGGTGTACGGAGTGGAGTTAAACCAAAAGACCTATGAGGAGATTAAGAAGGATGACCGTTTCTATGTGATAGGAGCAGACTTCTTAAACGGAATCAAAGTCAGTAACAAGGCGTTTTCTTATGTATTCAGCAATCCTCCGTACGGAGTAGATGCAGAACGCAAGGAACGCCTGGAGAAGCTTTTTATGGAAAAGATCTTTAATTACATGACCCCGCAGGGAATCTTATGTTATGTGATCCCATATCCGGTGTTTGTGGAAGAAAGATTTCTGAAACCATTCTTCGCAAGGTTTAATCCTCTTGCAGTATTTCGCTTTGATGATGCGGAATATGCAAAGTTTCACCAGATTGTTGTGATCGCGCAGAGACGAAGCACGATCGGCTTTATGAGGAAATGGTATGAGGATTTCGTACCGCAGGTAGACGAACTTGAAAAGCTTGCTTATCTTCCAAAAGAAACCGATCCGATCGAGAGGAAGATTCCAGTGCCGGAGTCGTCAGACGAAAAGTTGGTGTACTTTACTACACTCGCGTTTGATGCGAAAGCAGCGGGAGAGAAACTCCGTGGCAGTAACCTTTATTCCATGATTGGGAAAAAAGGATTTGTTCCGGAATACCGTGCAACAGAGCTTGGCCGTCCGGCTGTGCCTCTTAAGAAGGACTTATTGTACTTGTGTGCGATTGCCGGAGGAGGACAGGGGTTGACCGGTTCCAAAGAAAATCACGATCTGCATCTGCAGCGTGGTGTTGCAAAAGTCCTTACGGACAACAATGTGGTGGCTGATGCCAGTGGAAAAATGGAACTGGTAGAGTCCAGCTACACGAAGATCACGCTCAATATTATTGAGAATGATGGAACAATCTCCACATTGGAGTAAGGAGTAGACAGGGTAGTATTTAATTTACCGCTATAAACGCGGGGAAAGGTTGTTTTTATGGCAGACAGAATTATAGCAGGTGGAAGTATTGTCCACCTGGATTTCATTCTCTTGTCAAAAGGGAATGATGCAGGAGTGGTCAGTTACTTCGACAGATCTCTCAGCAGTGTGAAGTCATTCGGGGCTATGTTAACTCTTGGAAATGTGCTTGATACGGGAGAGCGGAATGTTAAAACCGACGGAGAGTACGAGACTTTTATTCAGCCGGTATTTTTTGGCAAAGAAAAGTTTTATCATGCGCTTTCGGTTGCAAAGGATTGTGGAACAAAGCTGTTCATGTACACAAAGGAAAATCGGGGACGTCAGTTTTACGATTTCCTGATGCAGAATTTCGATCTACCGCTTATGGCAGAGTGGGGCGAGACACTCTTTTCGTATTTTTATGAAAAAGGGGATGTGTCGGATGGAACAAAGCTCGTACGAGGTGATTTTTCCGTAACAGAAGAAATTCCATATCACGAAAAAATGATTCCGTTGTGCGAACTGGAATTGAGTTCGGTTTTTATCTCTGATGAGTCGTTAAAGGAAGGCGTGTCCGAGCTTCTGCAGAGTCGAAGAATCCGTATATCGGATGAACCACAACAGAAACTGCAGTTTACCAACATGGACGAATACTTTAAGGAGTATGGTCCGTCATTGGTAAAGAATCTGGAGGACACACTGTCGCCGCTTCGTCTGCTTGATGGCGAGGCACATGACTTTACGCTTAACACGATGCGGTTATATCCGCAGCAGCTTGCGCAGGTCAATGGCGACGTCGCACTTCTCGAACACGGAAAGTACGCCATTCTGAATCATGGAATGGGTACCGGAAAGACCATTACCGCACCAAGTGTTGTTGAAAGTTTCTTTGTAAGAAAATTCTTACGTACAAATCCTAAGGCAACACTTGAAGATGCATACAAGGATCCGCACGCGATCAATTACCGGAACATTATCATGTGTCCGGGGCATCTTGTTCAGAAATGGGCGGATGAGATCAGAAATCAGGTTCCGTATGCAAAGGTAACGATTCTCCGTGAGTTTTCACAGCTTGTGGAACTTCGCGAACGAGGAAGGGAGAGATCCGGCAAAGAGTATTATGTACTCTCAAAGGATTTCTGTAAGTTATCTTATCAGTCGATTCCTTCTCCGACAAAGAGAAGAACCGGCGCGGTAAAGACAAAGACCTGTGCAGATTGTGGCGCAGTCTTTGTAACACCGGGCAAGACATGCCCGAGCTGTGGAAGTACTTCCGTCAAGCTGAGCACAAAACTTGGCGAGACAGTAACCGGTATGGTATGTCCGCACTGTAACAACGTGCTGATCCCTTATGCTGCACCGACGCAGGCAGTTTCCAGTGACGGTGTGCAGGGATTGGATCACACGGAGTTCACAGGACAGAATATGAAGAATTCCCGGTGCTATTACTGTGATGAGGAATTGTGGCAGCCATTTGTCGCGAATCTCGGAGAGAAGAGATCACAGAAGTGGATGCGAGCAACCTACTACGCGAACAAAGCGCACAAGGGTACTAAGACAGTATGGGCGCATAAGGATTATATGCCGGAGCTTAATGCTCACTTTGGAGAAATGCCTATTCGAGTCATGGAGGATCGCAGCGGGGTAAGAAAGTATGCTCCTGCCGAATTCATCAAGCGGTATTTAAAAGGTTACTTTGATATTGCGATCTTTGATGAAATTCAGGACTTGAAGGGCGGTTATACCGGACAGGGACATGCAATGCATGCTCTGATCAAGGCGAGCAAGAAGCAGCTGGCTCTTACTGGAACGATTGCGGGAGGAATGGCAAGCCATTTGTTTTATACACTGTTTCGTCTGGAGCCTAAGAGAATGATCGAACGTGGATTTAAGTACACGGACGAGCTAGCATTCTCAAAAGCGTATGGAAAGGTGGAGACAACGTTCGAGTACAGCGGATTTTCGGATGGAGAGTTCCTTGCATCCTGCAAGGGACAGCAGAAGACACAGCCAAAGGTTAAACCGGGTATCTCACCACTGATCTTCATGGACTTCTTACTGGACCGTACAACATTCCTTGATCTTTCAGATATGTCCAAATATCTGCCTAAGTTTAAGGAGCAGGTTATATCGGTTCCTGCTGAAGGCGAAGAGCAAGAGATTTTCGGAGAGTATCGCCGTGTAACCGACGGACTGGCCGGACTGTCAAGAAGTGGTGAAGGAATGGCAATTCTTTCAACCATGCTGCAGTTTTCTTTGTCGTATCTTGATAAGCCATACGGCAGATTGCCAATTAAATCTGCAATCAGCGGAACAGTATTGGCTGAACCGGAGAATTTCGATGAGTATATGCAGACGGATGATTACGGTATGCTTTTGTCAAAAGAGAAGAAACTTATCCGACTGATTCGCGAGGAGCAGAGTGAAGGCAGAAATGTCGTTATCTACTGTGAATACACTGGAGCGGACAGTATGTGTGTTACATACCGTCTGAAGGAGATCATCGAAAAGCACTGTAATTTGAAAGGCAAGGTGGAAGTTCTGGAATCCTCTTCTCCTCAGGCAAGTAAGCGCGAAGCGTGGATGCGCAAGAAAGCCACACAGGGAACGAAAGTGTTTATCACAAACCCACGTTGTGTGGCTACCGGATTGGATTTCTGCTTTACTGTAGATGGTGTGGCATATAACTATCCGACACTGATCTTCTATCAGTTAGGATACAGCCTGTTTACGACATGGCAGGCTTCGCGCCGTGCATATCGACTGAATCAGACGAAGGAATGCCGAACCTACTATATGGCATGGTCAGGATCCGCTCAGGAAGCTGTGATTTCGCTGATTGCAGAGAAACAGGCAGCAACATCGGCCATTCAGGGTAAGTTCTCCACAGAAGGACTTGCAGCGATGGCGAACGGAGTGGATTCCCGTATGAAACTTGCTCAGGCTATGGCAGACATGGACTCGATCACCGGAAACGGTCTTCAGGAAATGTTTGATGTGCTGGGTGCGGATAACGGAGAAGACACGTCGTATAGCAATTATAGGCCAATGCTTCTTTATAAGGAGTTGATTGGTGAAGAAGCTGTTCCGGAAGGTGACTTCGATACGGTAAAGACTGGACAGTTTACTCTTATGGACTTGCTGGGTATCAGCAAAAACGAAGCAAAAGAGAAGTCAGAATCCGACAAGCCGATGGAACCGGTTATTACGACGGTTACTTCCACAATTACTTTAAAACCAGTACTTACGGTTATTACAACCGCAACCGGAAAGACGAAGAAGGCTCGCGCGGTGAGCGGACAGCTTTCATTATTTTAAATGACAGAAAGGTAATTTATAACTGCGGGAGCACCTTTTAGGGATCCCGCAAACGAAAGATAGTTTTTAAGGAGGATATTATTATGAGTACATTTATTATTTCTAACAGTGAATTGGTTTCAGCAGTAAAGAAGGCATCCGTATCGGAAAAAAATACCTACGAGCTTAAAGTGGCTCCACGGGTTGAACCAAACAGTGGAAAGTACATGGCATCGCTTTGTACATGCAATGGCAGTGTTCAGACGATTGCATTTCTTTTAGTTGCATCTGAAGATATAACAGAAGAGGTAGATCTGATCTTCCCGTCCTCTTTCGCTAAGACAGTAACAACGCTTGCTGCCTATACGGATGGGGATTTTAAGATTGAAGTGGAGGAGAACATCTGCAATATCAGTTGCGGAGAAGCGTCTCTTAACCTTGACATGTTACCATCAGCAGTCCGTATTGAGGCTATGGATCCTGGTAAGAACAAGTTTGCACAGGTAACCATAGATACAGGCAAGCTTAAGAGGGCCATTGAAATTGGTTCTTCTGCAATGAGCGCAGAGGAAGGTAAGATGGCTGCGGTAAGAAATGCAATTGAACTTGCTCCGGTCAATGTAGATGGAGTTGAGAAACTTCGTGTGATCTCAGTTGATACACTTGGCGTGCTTGCAGCCGGAGCTATGGCTGAAATCAAGCAGGCTGGTGGACTTGATGATTTATTGGACAAAAAGGCATATGTATTAAACAGTGTATTCTGTCGCATTGTCAACAGCATCCACTCCGAGACGGTGGAATTGTTTCTCTTTGACAAACAGGTAATGATGCACGATGGCAATGATTTTTATATCATTACACCAAATGCAGCTGCATTTCCAAAAGAAGTTTCTGCCGGACTGTATGCTGATATGCCCAAAGAGTATAGCATGAGCGTAGAACAAAAGTCTCTGACATCTGCGCTTGATATTGTGTTGATAGGGGCATCTTCGCTCGAGGATAATAAAGCTTGCCTCAGTATTTCAAATGGGGGAGTGACGGTACGTGCTATGAAACGCGACAACCGCGCGGGTGTTGCTGCAACGGATGTCGTTGGTGAAACTGATATCGGCATTAACGGGGCAGTTTTAAAACGTGCGATTGCGCACCTTGGAACGTCAATCTCTATCAGTGGACAGGCACCAAACAAGCCGATCTTTATCAAAAATGGAGAACCGGGTGTAGCGGTATTTACAGCGCCGTGCAAGCTTGAAACAGATGCTGATTCTACTGAGAAAGAATCTTCCGAAGAGGGAAAGTAGAAGTAGTTCTTTCCTTATTATATAAGGAACTTCTGCAAGTGATTTTTAGGGGATATTCGTTATATGTTTAAGCGGATATCCCCGCTTTTTGAATAAGGCAAAGGAACGTCAAAGAAAAGGGTAAAAGAAAAGCCCAGCCGGTGAAAAAATATTTACTATTTTAGTTGACATTTTTTCAGGGGTTGTGCCTAGAATCCAATAAAGATAAAATAGCTATTTTTAAACAGGAGGAAAATGACATGAAACTTAAGGGAAGACACCATGGAAAACTTCTTGTCAGTGGTTTCGTGACACTTACTCTGGCGGTGATTATTCTTGTGACCTTCATTGTTGGTCAAAACACCGGTCAGAGGGCAGTGCTTGCAGAAGCTTTTGTAGACAGAGTTTCCAACAAAGTAACAGATCAGCTCGATTCTGATGTTACAAGTCAGATTGCTGACAAGGTAATGACGGAGAAGATGGATAGCGTCATTACTCCGGAGTATATTAAGCAGTTGCTTGATGAAAATGTGGGCGGTGCGCTTTCAGATGAACAGAAGGTGCAGGTGCAAAAGCAGATCAAGGAATCCGTTACGCAAGTGCTTACTACATCGGCAGCTGATGAGAGGTTTTTAAGTGATGAGCAGCAAGCTCAAGTTAAGAAAATGATCAAGAGTGCGATCAGTACAAGACTTGCTAATAAAGATGTAAATTCTCTCACAGACGCAGATATTGATAGTTTACGGGCGGATATAGAGGCTGACCTTGGGGAAACATTGAAGGACTCTCTTACAACAATGCTCGGATCTACCGACATTACTTTCTCAAAGGGGACTCTTGATAAGATTGAAAAGAGCCTTAATGTAACCTCTGTGGTCAAGGAAGTTTTAAAAAATTCTGATACGGTCGTTAAGGAGAAAGAACTGAAGACCATTCAGAATGATATAGTAAAGACTGTGCAGCAGAGCGTTAAAACTCCGGTAAAGGGAACGGACTATATGACAGCGGATGAAATTGCATCGATTGAAAGCGGTGCGGCATCAAAAGCTGCTGATAAGGTGTCCGGCGATATTTCATCCGTAAAGACTTCGGTTGCCACGCTTGGATCAAATGTGAATTTACTGCAGACGCAGATCAGCACACTATCTTCACAGATTAAGGACAACACAAGTAAGTCAGATACTTCTTTGGAGCAGAAGATCGATCAGTCCAAGCAGGATTCGGATAAAAAGATCGACGATACAAAAAATGAATTAAATCAGAAAATTGATGATGAGTCAAAAAAGAATGCCGCAGCATTACAGGCATCTGTTCTTAATATTAATCAGAGTATTACCACAATCAATGAAACTGCTGATGAGCTTGGCGGTAAGATCAACGTTAGAAATTCCTTCCTTCGCCGCATAACAGCAAAGAATGGAAGCATCGACAAAGCAGAGGTCGTTGATACTTCAAATATGACGATAGCCAAATTTGTTGGAGTCCTCTCTGGAAATGAAAAAGAATATACTACAGCAATCAATCAGTTAAGCTACTCTGTTGAGCAGATTAAAAAATTGATTGGAGAAAATTTTAAAACCCTTTCAGACGAGTGCGCATCCCTTTCTGCATCGATCGATGCGAATGGGGATAATATCACAACTTTAACAGAAGCACTTGCAGCGGAAAGCCAGCAAAGAGAAGAAGCTATCACGAATGTGAAAGGAACCATTGAGTCCAATATTTCTGATGTTCAGAAAAAACTTGATAATTATAAGAAGGCAAGTCAAGATTACGCCGATGATCAGTCAGAAGCAAACAGAACGGCCCTTGCGGATGCAAAGCAGGCGTTGGAGGATTCTCTTAATTCATATAAAGGAAATCTCGATAATTTATCTACACAGGTGGACGGATTGGATAATGCAACTAAATCCAAGATCTCGAATATTAATGAGCAGATTGCGGCAGCGTTAGAGTCCATTGAATCAGGAGATAATACTTTAGATGAAAAGATTGGTCAGTTGACAGAAAGTACTACGTCGCTCACGGATGCATTGCAGAAGGCGATTGAGAAAGAAGCGTCTGACAGAGAATCATCCGATCAGCAGGTAAGAGTTGATTTAGGCAATTCTATTAACGAGAAGATTAATGATGTGAATGAGAAGATGTCAGCTGTGGAATCTGCACAAAAGAAGTATACAGATGATGCATCTCAGAAAAATGCAGATGCATTGGCGCAGGCAAAATCAGATCTTCAAGAGGCCCTCAACTCACTCAATGGCACACTGTCTCAAAATATCAGCAATTTAGATTCTGATACGCAAAAGAAGGTAAAAGATATAAAAGATACCATTGCAAGAATGAACACGGAGCTTGAAACCAACGGAACCGATATTTCTACATTAAAAACGGGTGTGGCAGATTTGGTTAGCGATTTATCTGATGTATCGTCTTCATTAGAGCAGGAAAGTACGGCAAGAGATAATGCAGATAAAGCCATCTTAAATAGCATGGGAGATTCCTCGGACGCTTCTGTAGTTAAGGGAGATACCATTTTTGCAAAGATTAAAACACTTTGGAACAAAATAACGGAAGTGTCTAACAAAGTTGATAGCACGGATCAGTGGTGTGACAATATCGTTCTTCATAATAGCACCGGTGCAAACGATGGAAAGGATGTTTATTATGAAGAGGTAAACAGCGGTACCTACTCTGGTGGCGTCAGATGGAAAGTGGATGGCAATCTGGTTGGTTTGTCAAACATCAAGGAAACTAGCAATATTAATATCCAATATTCATCTTCGACACCGGATATTGTATGTGATTATGAGCAGGGCGTTGGTTTCTTTTATATTTATGTAGGCGCAGATTATAAAGATTTAGCTTTAACAACTAACATTACCATTGATATGGTTCATGTAGAATCTGTTCAGTAAGCGGAGGTGCGAATGAGAATACATAAAAATCGAATGTTTGTTCGGGGGTGGGTAAAATCAGATACCCAACCTTCTCCGAAGGATAAAAAAGAGAAATTTGAAAACCGAATAACAAAATTACAATCGAATTTGTATAGAAAATGCAGATTTATTGCTTGGGTGCTCGCCCTATCAATTCTGATCAACCAGATACCGGTTACGGCGGATGTTACAGATAATCTGACATCCGTTGTGCAGCACATCTTAGGTGTCAGGGATGATAGTATTGCAGATACGTTTGAATCTGCAAGTACGAATGCAAAGATTAACTACATGGAACAACAAGTAGTTGCTTTGCAGTCTTCAGTAGAAGAACTGAAAGGACAGAATGCGGCATATTCACTGTTTTGTTATATACAGAGTAATGATACCCGGTATGAGGGATGTGAGCTTTCGCTCACATCCGCATCCGGAAATCAGACGGCAACGGCAAGTCTGCATCTGAATGAAAAGCTGAATAAATATGTTGCAAACATCTATTCCAATTTCAATGGAAACTGTACGTTAAGGTATGGTTCCGTAAAGGAATCCATCAACCTGCAGGCAACCGGACAGGAGCATCAGTTAAAGCCATACATCAGTGACTTAACCGTATGGATCGACAGCAACAATAGTACCTACAATGGCAAGTCAGTCACTCTTAAGGATAGTTCCGGCACAACCATTGAAACTGCTACGCTTGCACTTAAGAATGGTCACTATGAGGCAAGCATGACGGCATATGCGAATGGTACATACACCATCACATATCCGTATGTGGCAAGCAGCAAGGTATTAACACTGACAACCGGTGTTACACTGAATGGATCTGCGAAGAAACAGCAGCTCTTTGGCGACCTTCAGCAGATGTCGATCGCAGATATTCAGGCATGTTGTAAGGCCGGTGCGATCACAAGCATTGCAAAGGTTGGCGATACATTCAGTGATGGTACATACACTTATACGATCATTGGTATCAACCAGGATAAACCAAGTGATGCAAACGGAACTGCATTATCTCGGGACAAGTATGGCGATGTACTTACAGTAATGCCACTTGGCGCACCGGCAGGATCCGGAAACGGTTCACCTGTGACCATGGATGCAAACAAGACGCCTTGGGGTACAGCTTATGCCCAGATGAATTCATCTAATACGAATAGTGGAAGTTGGAAATCATCTGCTATGCGTAGCTCAACGATGGCATCTTACCTTGCAAAACTTCCGGCAGATACACAGAAAGCGATTGGTTATGTTCAAAAAGTAACCGGTCAGTATAATAGCAATACCAATATAACAACCGGTGATAAGTGCTTCCTTCTTTCCGGAAAGGAAATTTTTGGCGGCACCGGAAATGGAAACGGATCGTACTGTACAACAGCAGAAGCAAGTGCAACGTTCCAGTATCAGTACTTCGCGAACATCGCCACATCAACGACTAGCCGAAACATCAATAGTACTGCCAACCAGTGGTGGTGGCTCCGCAGCCCGCGTTACAACAGCAGCGACAGTTTCTGCATTGTCGGCACGGGCAGCTCCAGCTACGGCAGCGCGAGCAACAGTAATGGCGTCTTCGCAGCGTTCTGCATTTACTAATCCGCAGGATTAGCTCTATCTCAAAATCCCGCCGCTGCGTGCGGCGGGGATGCTGAGAAAAACTAAATTTTATAGGTAAAAATTTATATAATATTATGGATTAAATTAAACTATGTCAGTAAACAAAGTAGACCGTGGAGAGTCAAAGTTTGGTACATATGATCAGGCTCGAAGAATCCGCGAAATGGTGAATGATTTTTTAGACCGTGATTTTGGTATTAAGGCTTCTAGACGGGAGATAAGAAATGCAAGCGTGGGAAAGTACAGGCGCTTGGAGGATGGAAGTACCGAATTTTATGTGAGAATGCCAAAGCAGCCTGAAAAGCATAACCGGATCGAAGATTATTATATTTTTCTTCCGGAAGAGGGAAGCACAAGCGAGTCGGGAACTTTGACTTTAAAGGAGGTTTCTGCATGGAAACTGGAAAAGTACAGGGACGAACTGTGGGAGAATGCAAGAAAGGTCGCGGAATGTGTCCGTAGAGCAAATAGTATCTACGCATATTATCCATCAGAATATTTTGAAAGGCGTGATCTGCAGGATCAGGCGATTGCGGCATGTTATGCACTTCATGATTCTCTTTTGGTGGTAACGGAGGATCTTCCGGTCACGCTTGAAAAAATCGACCCGATCATACGGCTTGTAAAAAAGGAAATATCAGCCGTTCGGGAGTGGCGAAAAGGAGAAAACGGAGTTCTTTCAATTTGTATGAAGCATGAGGAACAGAGGAGACTTGCGGTAGTGCAGAAAATGGTGGAGCAGATTGTGTCTGCAGAAAAAGAGCGTATAGCAAAAGATGATGATACGGAGAATGAAAATACGGACAATGAATATAAAGACATTGAAAGATTAGGTCAGATGTTAAAAACCTATCTTGAGCAGGCGAAAGCGCCTGCAGCTAGTTAATTGTATTGGCAATATGTGAGAGATCACTTTTGCAGGGAATGCTGCATTATAAAATCAGAGACCCATAGTTTTTGTTTGTGTGGTGGCTCCGCAGCCCGAATTACAACAACAGCAACAATTTCTGCAATGTCAACACGGGCAGCTCCAACAACAACAACGCGAGCAACAGTAATGGCGTCTTCGCAGCGATTCTGGATCATGGATGTCGGTGTCCTGCTATGGCAGGCGTGACCATATGCAATGCAGAAGGGCAGCATTTCCTCTGTCATAGAATTTGTACGTGACAGATAACAAAATGCCATGACGGGAAGGACGGACGCTTTCGTGCATGCACGCGGTCGAAGGGTAATCCGCGCGTATCATGTCCTCAACCCTATGCAGCTATGTTAAAGCCCTGTATGTCTGCTGTGCGTGGCATATTAATTAAGGAAATTTTGGGATAATGACAGGAAATGAGCGAAGAAAGCAGAAACGTTATCTAAAACGTGTGGCCAAGCGGAAACGGAAACGGCGGGAATGGATTGGAAAATATGATGATATCAAAAACGTAATACATCCGGATGCGTTATATGAAGCGTTTCGAAAATGCCAACGTGGTGTAGCATGGAAAGCAAGTACGCAGAAATGTCATTATAACCTCTTGTTTGAAATAAGCGGCTCTTATGAGTCGCTTTATTTTCGCAAAGATATCAAGAAAGGGTTTGTCCGATTTACGCGTGTGGAGCGTGGAAAACCAAGGGATATCACAAGTGTTCATATTACAGAACGCTATGTGCAACGAAGTATCTGTGATAATGCACTGGTACCGGTATGTACAAAGTCAGTAACCTACAGTAATTGCGCATCCATCCCAGGCGCAGGGATCGCGAGGGCAGAGAACGTGTTACTTAAGCAGTTAAGACAGTTCTATCGCCAATATGGTACAGATGGGTACATCGTATTCTTTGACATATCCGGATATTTTGACCATATTGTCCATAATAACGTGATCGCAGATATATCAAATCTGTTTGAGAATCCGGACATTATCCGCCTATATACTGAGTTTATAAAAGCGTTTGATTCTATTCATCCAAAGGATCATCAAGGGCGTGGACTGGGACTTGGAAGTCAGGTGTCGCAGACGTCTGGAATTATGGCGGGGAATGCAGTTGATCACTTTATTGCAGAGTGTTTTCCTTTATCAAAAGAAGCACCAAGGTTTATGGATGACAGTTATGTAATTGTACGCGACAAGCAGGACGCCTTATTGGCGATAAAAATCGTAAGGATTTTATATGCGTCAGTAGGGCTGACGCTGAATGAGAAAAAGACGAGAATACAGCCATTAAACAGACCGTTTGAATGGCTGAAAAGAAAGGTTGTCATAAAAGATAGTGGAAAGATCATCATGACACTGACCAAAGCGACGGTAAAGAGGGAGAGGGCGCGGCTGCGTCTTCACAAGAAATATCTGTCAGAAGGGAAAATGACAAGTGCTTCCATTCGGGAACAGTACATTTCTTTCCGTAGGCAGAATGAGCAATATGATTGTGGCAAAATGCTCTGGAGGATTGACCAATATTATCAGAAAGTGTTTAAAGCCTATCCCAAGATGATGTTGTCAAAGGAAGAACTGAAGAAAAAACGAAAGAGGATAAATAAAATGCAGACTAAAACGGAAATGTTAATGAAGCAGTATCCGGATCATGTCGTGATCCTGCTTGAAGGGATGTTTTATAATGCGCACGGAGTAAATGCCTATATCCTGTCATATCTGACTGGATACAAGCTACGTAAAAATGGATCAAATGTGCGCTGTGGCTTTCCCGCTACATCCTTGCAGCGAGTGCAGAAACTGTTTGAAAAGGCACGGATCAATTATATCATCTACTCCGGGGAATTGTTGGAGGCACATAGGGTGTATCCGGATAATGAATATCAACAGTTTATGTCTTATTTAAAGATCGTAGAATCAAAGAAAGAAGATGCGAAGAGGGGAGTTTCCTTATCTTCGAATCAGATAAGAGAAGATCCACTGATCGAGTTTTTGACTAATTTAGAGAATGGCAGGCATCCGTATTACGGATCATGTTGCACAACGCTTGATCTGAACGATACGGAGATACGGCGGTATTTTCATGAAATCAAGATGCAATTATCAGCCCCGCAAAAGGAACGATGGGATTGGTGAGTGACTTCCCGCTTTTAACACGCCGTAACACGCCGCGTTTACCGCTCTCTCTTGCCCTTTGGATTTTGCTGTACTACAATGTATTTACGAAGGAGAAGGAGGATAAATCATTAAAAACAATAAGCTCATAAAAGGGGTACACGTATCCTTTGACATTGTCGATCAATTTGCTCCACGTATTCCAAAGCAGAGATGTCCGGAGGAAGATGCCACTATTTCTCGGATCTGTGTCGCTGAAAATCTCACAATGGCGATTAACTCTCTGCCACAGGCAGGGGAGGTTGTCTGTGCCATGAAGGACTTAAAACTCCCTATCATTATCCACGCCTACTATATAAAAGGAGAAGGCATGAATAATGAAGAAGTAAGGAAGTATGTTCCTGATGCAGAATTTTCCGGAGAATACTGGATCACAAGTGTTCCGTCATCGGTACGGCGTATCGATTACGAAATCACTGGATTTGAAAACGAAACGATACAAGATCGTTTTGGTCATGATCGGATCGTTCTGTGGGGAATACAGACAAAACGTTGCAAATTCCAAGACAACGTGGCAAATTTCCTTGAGAAGTGCGAGAAAAACGACGAAGGTAATGAACTGCGGAAAAAAGCTTTTGATGATAACACTTACCGCACGGTTCTGTCGACTTTTTATAAGGAAAGGATCTTAGAAAAAAATCAATAAGCACGGAGTAAGCAAAAGATAACCCTCTCCGTACTCTATAAAAGAGAAAAGAGAGGGTTATCTTTTGGACTCACACTACATTCTTATAAAACAGCATTGGAAGAATCGCAACAAGAATTGCAGACATCAAAAACAGTTTTACTAAATACATGAATGGAAAGGAATACGTATGGGAAGAAGAGCTTAGGAAAGAGGCCTTCTGGTATAAAGAAAATGTAACAGACAAACTTGAAAATTGCGTCTGAGACTTTCGTATTTGAAAGTTCAGACAAATTTAACATACTCCCACAACATAAAAGTGGGAGTGTTTTTTATATCGAAAAAACTTTACTTTTTTTGTTGACAAAAAATTTTGTTTTGTGACTAAAATGCATCAATAAAAAAGAAAGGAGTTATTTCATTATGGAAAATAACAAGTCATTAGACAAATGTAAAAACATTGGTCGCAAAGTAAAAGCACATGTGCGGTATGTATGGAACTGCTTATCTATTGCGGCTGGAATGGTATTAGTAACCGGCGGTCCTGTGACGGCATTAGCAAAACCACAAGGGTCAACACAGCAAAGCACACAGCAAAGCACACAGTCGACAACAGATTTAAGTTTCCTTAAAGGAAATGGGAATGGGGCGTTTGACGGGTTGACAGATACTGTAAAAGAAACTGGTGCTTCAGGAATGAATCTTGCAATGGCTGTTGGTATTGTAGCACTTGCAATTGCGACCATTATGGCTGGAGCTACGATCGCATTTAAAAAAGGCCAGAAAAGAGAAGAAGGTAAGGAATCCCTTTCCAATATTGTTATCGGTGGAATTATTGTTTTTGGAGCAGTTGGTATTGTTTCATTGATCGCAGGTATTGCTAGTGCTGCATTCAAATAATAAGGATGTGAGATACGATGGAACAATTGGTTGGTGTAAGAAATACGGTTTGGCAGTGTTTACTGGAGATGGATATGGATCCGTTTTCCTATATCAAAAAAAATGATGTTAGTGATAATGAAGCTATACGTGGGACGGGTGCAAGTGCTTATCAGCTTCTTGTGGCTGTTGCAATAGTAGGACTTGCTGTGACAATCGTTATCTGTGGTATTCGTTATGGCTTAGGGAAAAAAGGAAAATCTTTGGAAGAGGCTAAACATCGGTTTTTGATAGAAGTTTTAATAGGAAGTTGTATTTTTGGCTTCATATTCCTTACAGGTACAGTAATGACAATTATTAACAATTTTGTATAAGTTTTATGCGGAAAGCCGGGGGGAATCTCGGCTTTGCGTTTATTGGAGGTGTTTATGGGTTTAAGACATGAGATCCCGTCCGAGTTCACAGATGAAGACAGATGGTTTAAATATTTTACGAAAAAGACACTTGCATTCATTATGGTGGGATGTGTCATAACGTGCTTATTGTTCAAACTATGCTCTTTTTTTGGCGGTGCGATTATCGGAGTTGTGTTGGGACTTGTTATTACAGTTGCGCTTGGAGCAGTCTCTATGATTCCGGTTCCAGAAAATCAGTTTTTAAGAGGTGGAGGATTAACCTATGATGTGATCATAATCCGGCGGTTTATTCGTAGGAAAAATAAGGTAGTGTATGTAAAGGGGTATGAAAATGACAAAGAAAGGAGAAATACGAAAGAATGAGTTATTTGTTTGATCAGCTCACGATGATCATGTATGGAATCCTGCTGGTTGTCGTCTTTTTTGCGGTTCTTGTTACGATATACATTATTAAAAGTAAGAAGAAAGGTAAAGCACACCTGGATGAAGATTCAACTGATTATTCAACTTTTCGGAGAAAAGATACATCCGAGTATGTGAAAAACATCGTAGATATTAAAGATAATATGATTATTACAGACGGTGGGTATCGTTTTGTTGCGGTTATTCGGTGCCATGGATTTGATTTTTACGATGAGGATTATGATGTGCAATTACAGACGGCACAGGGGTATATGGGATTCGTGAATACTATCAATAAGCCTATTTCTTATCGTCAGTATGGAAAGCCGATAGATCTAGAAGACACACAGATCATGTATCAGGAGGCTCTGAATGCAATTGATGCGAGCTTGTTTAATTCTCAGGAGGATCTAAAGGAAATCGCTAAGACCTTAAAAACAGAGCTTTCTACTATGGAAGAGGAAGATAAGATTCTGTACACAGAAAAAATCGCGGAGTTGGAGAAGCAGATTAATGCACTTAAGTTTCGAAAGTTTCATATACAGGATCAGATGCGTATTATTGGGATATTCGGGAATGGAGATGTTAATCCGATTCCCGAAGAAACATATGTTGTTGATTATATGTATGAACAATTGGATTTTTCTGTCAGTCTTTCGGATGAGGAAATATACAAAAAGGCAATTCAGGAACTGGATGCGCGTGTAAATGCCAAAATTCATGCATTAAGTGCTGCGCATGTTAAAGGCTATCGTTGTACAACAGCAGAATTAATTGATATGTGCCGCCGGTACTCTTATCCTGTTTCCGCAGCAAGATTTAAACAAAGGGATATTGATAAGAGTTCATTTTTCGATGATATTAATACTTCGGATTCACTTTCGCGCATGTCAAGATTAGCACTTGAAAGCGCACGTGAAAAAAATGCACAGGAGTACATGGATGGTGTTGTGGAATCGGCAGAGGAATGTGCTCAAAGAGCGATTAAGACACTTGAGAAGGTGTATGCGGAAGCGGCCGAAGAGGAAGCTCGTTTAACTTCCGGTGGTAGAGCAAAAAAGAAGGAAAGGTCCAGCGAGGTTATACAGAATAAGCAGATGGTACATTCTGATGAGCACCGAAACACACCGCAGCCTGAGCAGACATCGGAAATAAAGGATAAAAATACCGATCGTGGGATGGGTGGAATAGTAATTGAGGAGGCGTAATTGAAGATGAAAAAAGATTCTAAGAAGAAAGCCGATGCTAAGGCTGTGGTTTCAGATAAGAAGGATAAAAAAAAGAAGAAGGGTACCGAGGAAGAGCAGCAAATTGTATTTACTGACGGAGTAGAACACACTGATGAGGAAATGGAATTATTCTTTGAATCGCGGAAGACGGTAAAGAGTCTTATCTCCCCATTAGGAGTAAATCCCAATCCTCTTGATTACATGGTGGTCGATGATAATGGTATAGAGTTATATACCATGTGTTTTTATATACATGTATTACCGAGAGCATCGGCATTTGCAAGTACTTATGCGGGATTGTTTAATTTTCCGGGTGTAACAAGTACCGTGTTTATTGATCCAATGGTTGATGGTCAGTCTAGTAAGCAGCTTGATAAGCGAATTGTTCAGCTCGATTCAGAGAGTATTGCTGCTGAAAAAGAACAGGATCGAAACCGTTACCGAAAGATTAATCAAAAGCTAAAGAACGCAGAAGAGTATGCGACGGCGGTAGAAACCGGTGACAATCGATTATTTAAAGTTGCATTTTTATTTACCCTTCAGGCGCAAAACCTCGATGCGCTTCGCCGGAATGTAAGTGATTTCCATATGAGAGCAAGAGAGAAGGGGATTGAGGTAAATGCGTGTTATTCTGTTCATCCAGAAGCATTTGTCAGTGGGTATCCAACGAATCGTCTTTATGAGGCAAAGGTTGGCCTGGCAAAAAGTTCACCCGTTAAATGGCATGTGTTTGACAAATATGCATTATTGGATATTTTTAACCACACGAGAAGTGGATTTTCCCATAAAAATGGCATTTTTGTAGGACATTTGATGAATAGTCCGGGAGAACCGGTATTTTATAACGTATATGACAAATCACATGACGGTTTCGGCGTTGTTTTTTCCGGAAAGACCGGAACTGGTAAATCTGCCACGATTAAGGAAATGTCAAGTCGGTATGTTGACTTTGGTTACAAGATCCGTTCTATTGATTTTGACGCGAGAGGACCAAGAGGAGAGTATTCTATTGAGGCAGAGACAATTGGAGGGGTTAGTTTTCAGATCAAGGCAGATTCAGAAAATATTTTGAACCTTTTTGAGATTGATGCAACAGATGAATTTAATGAAATTACCGGTGCAGAATATAAGGTATTAGATCTTGCTTCGAAAAAGGTAAACATTCTCAACCTTATAATGACCATGATTAAGGATGGCCGAGAAATCGAAAGTTTTTCTGACGAAAAATTTATTCAAAGAATTGTTACAGATACCATTTCCGATTGTTATGCAGCGTGCGGAATTGTGCATGGGCAGGTGGACAGTCTGTATGAAGAGTCAAGGAAGCTTGTAAATAATAAGCTTGGATCGGGTCTTGTGAAGAAAAAGCTGCCAACCATTACGGATTTTTATAAGCGTGTATTGATTAAAGAGCGGGAGAATACAAACGCATTCTATGCGCAGCCATATCGCCTTATTCTTGACAGTATGAAAGACTTTGTCAGGGAATTGTACTATTGCAAAGATTGTATGCATTTCTTTACACGGGAGGAATTTTTAAAGATAAAGGCAGATGGCGGAATTGGGTGCCCTAATTGTGAGACTGGTGATATTGAAGAGCTTCATGGAACGAGAGCATATTTTGATGGTCAGTCAACAGTACATGTTTCTAATGAAACTCCACATATCAACTTTGATATTTCGCAGTTGCCGAAAGAAGAACGACCTGTTGCAATGCTGATTTGTATGGACTATATGCAGGAAATGTACATTAAAAAGAATTCGGCAGATCCAAAGAAGTCCAAGAAGATGATCATGCTTATTGATGAGGTACATCGTGGATTTGCCTACCCGGAGGCACGTGTATTTATTTCAGATGCTTTTCGTACTTATCGAAAGCGGCATGTGTCACCATGGGTGGCCACACAGGCATTGGCAGATTTCGATGGATATCCGGAAACAAAGGCTATTGTCAAGAATTCAACAACGATGTTCCTGTTCAAACAGGACATTCAGGATCGGGAGTTTTTGGCGAAGTCTACACCACTTACTTCGAGTCAGCTTGAGCAGCTCTTTTTGCTTGGCGGTGATCTTGAGGATGAGAATGACCAGAAGAACCGCCGTGGAGAAGTATGTATCATTGACAATCAGTCAAAAGTGGCTTTTGTAAAAGTTGACTATTTGACAGCATCCGAGTCTTTGATTGTTGAAACCAATATCGGTAAGATACAGCAAATGTATAAGGGTGGTTCAGAGGTTAATATTGCATAATGGAGGTACATATGAAAAATTCAAAGAAAAATAAAAAAGTTTACGCTGCATGTTTTGCAGTCGTGCTTATAGCAATTGTCGTGACTGCAGGGTGGTATTGTATTTCCGGTTCTTCATTAGCCAAGTCGAATAAGGAGAAGGAAGCGAAAAGTAGTTATAAATGGACCAGTGCGGAGAGTGAGCCTATATTGCCGACAAATCTTGACGACATCTTAAGTAGTAAACAGGAAAAGAAGGATATCAGGAACTTCCTGAGAGATTATAAGGAGTTGCCCAAATCCAAACAAGATTCCAATGCAGTTCAGTTACCTAAAAATCTTGATGACATCATAGGTAGTGAACAGAAAAAAGCAGAGAGTCAGGGCAATCTTAATTAGTTGATGGAGGCGTATATGAAAACTGGAAAGAGAAGGAGAAATAATAAACACTCACTCTTATCAAGATTGGTCATATGTTTACTTTTTCTTGCTATTATTATTCCAAGCGTGTCAACTCAGGCGGTGGTTTTTGGAGCGACAAAGGTACCATCTCTTAATGATATGAAAAAGACTGTTGACAATGCAAAGAAAAAGAAGTCGGAAGTGCCATCTCTTGATGATATGAAAAAGACTGTTGACAATGCAAAGAAAAAGAAGTCGGAAGTGCCATCTCTTAATGATATGAAAAAAACTGTTGGCAATGCAAAGAAAAAGAAGGGCTCCAGTAATAAGAGTGGGAGCAATAGTAGCGGAACACAACCGACGGAACATGAAAAATATGGACACTCAAAAGAGACTCCAGGTGATACTGGGACAACGACAAACAGTAGTGGAACACAGCCGACGGAATATGAAAAATATGGACATTCAAAAGAGACTCCAGGCGATACTGGGACAACGACTAGCAGCGGGGGAACTTCTAGTGGTGGAGGTGTTAGTGGAACATCATCATCTAGCTGGCTTAACGGGAATACTGATGAATCAATTTATGGAGACGGAAGTAAGGCGGTCGATATTTCAGGTGATCAAGACGATGATAGCGATGAACCTGACTTCCTATCCAAAATACTTATAGATATTAATATTGCAATTGCCAATTGGTTTAATAAGTTTATGGATTCTATTGGTATGAGCCTTGATTCTATAGTAATGGGACGTGTTGGAGGACATGGTGTAGTGTGGAATGGCTACCGCGTTTCACTTTTTACCTTTGAGCTAAGGCCAGGAAATCCGTATGGAATTGTTTCACTTGCTGTGTATAATACTATTCGTGGCATTATATATATTATAGTAACCATTATTGTGTTTGCAAAACTTGTCAAGGGTGCTTATGCCGGCGGTTCAACAAAAGCGCTAAGTGCTTTAAAGGAAGCGGCAACTGCTTATATATTAGCGATTGCAATGTTGACTCTGATGCCATATTTTTTTGATGTTTTGCTTTACATAAGAGATGTTTTTTTGTATGCAGTTGCTTCAAAATTAGGCGCAGACGTATTAAAACTTGATGTAAGTAATCTTAGTTTAATATCAATGTTTAAGGATATTGCATCAAACAGTTTGATGAATTCGCTTATGTATTTAGGTACAATATTCTTAACATTATGGTTCGCAATAACTTACGCTTCGCTTGCGATGTCTTTTGTGATTTATTTTTTTGCGTTTCCTTTTGTCTGTATGAATATGCAGTTTGAAAAAAATGCGCTTGGTGAATGGTGGAAACAGATGGTATATTCACTGTTGATTCCTATATCTGATATCGTTCTGCTATTTCTACCACTGACATTTGGATCGCTTGGCAATACGCTGGCAATACACATATTGCAATTTTTAATATGCGCAATGTTGATCCCAGCACGAACACAGTTTCGGTCAGCTATCGGAATCCGTACAAATGTCGGCATGGAGTTAGCAGGCATTGCTACTTTGCTGGGTGCGGTCTCATTTGCTAGATCTGTTGCAGGGACTGCAACAAAGGTTGGAGCTGGTCTTTCTGGAGCCGCATCGGATCGAAAGATGAGCAATATGTATAGCGAAATGGCGGAAAGAGAAGTGGCACAGAAAAACGAGTTCGCGGATATGTATAATCAGACTAATGGTTATGGAAAGCATAATGGTGTAGTAGGTGCAAAGGAAATAAAGGGTGTTGATAGTCTATCCTCTGGTATTGCCGGTCTTTCATCTGCATATGGCTTGCCGATTGGTGCATTAGATCATGAAAACGCATTTAACAATGATCCATCACATCTCATGGGTGGCATTGGCGGAGTCGGAGGCGGTAGTGGTATGGGAACTGCTGCCAATCAAGATATATTAGATAAATATGCAAATATTTCGAACTTCGAATCCTCAGAATTTAGTGGAATTTCAGCTGAGCGGAAAGCGGAACTCTATAAGCAGAGAGCTGGACAAAGAACCATGAAGGCACTTTCTACAGCTACAGGCGGAGCTTTAGGGGCTGGTATGGGGGCTGGTGCTGCCACCTTTTTATCCCCTGCCGCAAAAATGCAGATGGCAGGAATTGGTATGGGGGCTGGTGCTACATTGGGATCGACAGTTCCAGGTGTGGCATCTGCGATTGGAAAGGGCGTTGTAAATGCAGGAAAGGGCGCATATGGGTTAGGTTCTTATGCGCAGCTCAAGTCTGATCTCAAGGATCTTCAAAAAGCTTCACGTGCCCAATTTAAAGACTATGACATTTTAGACCATTATAATGGAGGGGGAGGAAATAGTCGTGTCGAGGAAGCAGAGACGCAGTTTGCAAATAGTATGGGCGTAATTAATTATGCAGCAGAACAGGCAATGGGGCTTAATGAATACCTTGATACCGCAACAAGTCCTGACAACCAGGAACTCTCTTCCTATATGGATAATGTGTACCATGAAATTATGCAATCGGATGGAGCATATGCAAACGTAGGCGAGATGCAAAATGAGATGTCTCGTCGGTGTATTGAGCATGTAATGTCCTCCTCTGAATCCTATATCACAAATAATATTCATGGGGCAATGAATGCAGACTCCGATGTGAATGAAAGTTTGATAAATTCAAGTAGAAACCTTATAAACAGGAGGATAAGCAGTGATTTGTCCCCACAAAACATTTCCAAGTATGGAAATGGAAAATACACTTTTCAGTAATAACTGAATAGAAAATAAAAGGTACTTCGCAGTGTTATATTGTGAAGTACCTTTTATTTTCTGGTTGACTCATATTTGTCATATCCCGTAAGTCGCAATTTTTTCAAAGGATGCTGGTTTGAATTAAATCGATGTCCAACTTCTGCAAAAACAATCTTTCCGATTAGTGATTCGGCATAATCCATATCAATTTCGGAGCAAGGATCCGTAATTATGGAACCATATGGGTCTGCAAAGACAAAACGGGGACCATCAGGGGTTCCGATTACGGCTTCTGTGGATACAAGATATAATCCATACATATACTCACATTCTTTTACGAATGGAGGATGGTACTTTTGAGCATGGCGAAGTCGTGAAATTGAACGTTCTGTTAGAATGTTACGTCCAAGTGCTTGCGCTGCGTATGGATTTGTATAGAAAAAAGTATCTTTCCATTGCCCATAATTTGGGTTCCGATTGATGTCTGTGTGATATAACCCTATACGTGGTTTGCCCGTGTCTTCATCTAATCCTGTGGAATTATATTGGATGGTATAGGATTCCTGCACATATTCTGAAAATCCGATAGTGTCGGATAATATCAGAAGCTTTTCCCTAAGGGAAAGAATCTCTTCTCGAAGCTTTTCTAATTCTAATTCCTGTTCAGCTGTCAATTTATTCATTCATATCTGCTCCATTCAATTCCGTTTCAAATGGTTAAGTTGTACGTTGCGTTTGTTTGCAAGTTACTTAATTAAGTGAGTGTCAAGGAATAAGTATATTGTTCTTTATTTAGAGAGTATCATAGCCTAAAAAAAAGTCAATATTATTACACTTGTATTGTTGACATTTTATGATGAATTGTGACTATTGTATTATACAAAAAATCTCGAAAGGATGGTGTGAATGAGATTATTATTTGGTGTTAAGGGAATGGGACCAATGGAATCGAAAGCGTTTGTTGACAGTGCAAATGAAATTGGTGCGGAGATCCGTTCCTACGAAACAAAATTTTCTAAGCTTGGGATTGAACAGTATTTAGAGGCGCACCCGGATACTGATGTGGTAATTGTGTCAGAGCGGCTGGAGAGTAAATCTGCATATGAGGTCGCAGATTTTGAGAAGATGATAGAACTGAATGAGGCACTTCGCATCATTCCGATTTTGAGTGATGACGCTTTTGGTTCAGATAAGATTAAGGGAATTTTCAATCTTGGTATTTATACAGCGTTATTTTCCAAAGATGCGTCAGCTGATCAAGTAGCCCGGATGATTACAGATGGGAGAACTAGAAAGGCTGCAAAACTGTATTACAACATTCCTGATACAGATGGGACACCGTTTGGGGCAAATATACAACAGTGCGTCACTTTTATTTGTGAAGATGGTATGCCGGAAGGCATTCTTGAACGCACACAGTATGTTAAAGAACATGTGGAGCTGTCAGACTATCAGTTGATTTTATCAAGGTTGCCAGATGATGTTAGAAACTTGATCAAAGATTCAGGAGAAGAACTTATTGGTGTTGTTGCAAAATTCACACCTGATGAAAAACCGGTACAGGAAGAGATGAAAAATAGGGCTGAACAGACGCCTAAAGCAAACAAAATTGCAAATGAGGCGGTTATTTTTTTAAAGAAAACACAGTCAATTTTTCATGGAGGTATATTCTCGAAGGCAGATAAGGGAGACTCGGAGTCAGAGAACTCTATGGTTGTTAATCCTACTAGAACCGTTATGTCGGCAGAACAGCTTAAGGAATTGCTAATTAATGTAACAATTGCGTTTGTTGGTACGCAAAAGAGAATTGGCTGCACTTATCAGGCGATCATTGTAGCACATTATCTTTTCCAAGCGGGGTATCGGGTTGCTTTGGCTGATTGTACAAAGACAAAGGGAAAGACATTTGATGCAATTAGGAAAAGTATGCCTGTTACCACAGGAAAAGGTTTTTTTTCATACAATGGGGTAGATTATTATTCCAATATGGAATCAGATATGGCGGACATTTTTTTGTCCAAGGAAAGATATAATTTCATAGTGGTGGATTTCGGAACTTTTGACCATACGGAAAAGGCGGCTTTTGCCAAATCCTCTATAAAATGTGTTGTTGCAGGAGCAATGCCGTGGGAAATAGGTGCACTTAATTCCTTTACGCTAGAGGCAAAGTCTGTCCTCAGAGAATGTAACTGTATCATTCGAAACACGGGTATTGATAATGGTGCGGTCAAAGAAATTTTAGGTTCTTCTGTGGCGACCGTGCTATATGCCAAGATACAGGAAAACCCGTTTTGTGGGGATTGCTATCAGCCGTTAAAGGGGATATTTGATCCATATATAGCAAACGGTGAGAAATTATCACTCCCGAAAGAGTCGCCAAGGAAGCGAAGAAAAAATGGAGGAGAGTTGTCACATGGTCCGAAATCAGGGCTAAAGATAGAAAAAAAAGTGAAGAATATAGGTACGGCGTGCGTATATGTTACCAGCCTTAAGCATGGATGTGGTAATACTCATTTTTCAAGCGCTGCTGCCAATTATCTTTCAGAAAAAGGACAGAAAGTATGTGTGGTTTCTGACGCCTGTAGTATGGCAGATGTGCTAGATGAGTCAATTAAAAGGAAAAAAACGACTGAAGTAAAGGATGAAATGTACGCTCATAGTGATTATATGATTTTTGATGAGGGCGTGTATGGTGAACTGTTAGGAGATCAGCTTACCCAATGTAGACGGTCAGATTATAAGATTATGATGTGTTGGGCAGATGATGATTATATGACAAGGCTGGCTGATTTTGTTTCTAAAGAAGGGGATGAAGCGGAACGTTGGATTTATATGTTTAATAATGTCCCTGACAAGAAAATAAATGAGATTAAGAGAGTGATGAATCTTTATTTCACTTGTTTCCTTCCTTTGTTTGAAGCGGATGATCCGGATAAAGATGTTAGGAAGATTCTAAAGGAAGTGTTCAGTTAGGCTCTACTATTTGTTCGCTATCTCATGGGTAGTGGAAAGATTTGGATATGCTATATTTTTAAATGTGTGGAGAGGAGATTTATGTATAGGACAGAGAATTCTTTAGAGTGCAGAACTCTTGCATTTTTAGGTGCCGGGTGTGAACGATATGCACGTTTTGCCGCTGCGCTGATTGCATCGTCAAAGCCGCAAAGTAATATTCTCGTATGGGATGCATCTTTTAGTAAATCTTTGTATATCGGAACGGTTGGCGATGTGTCAAAGAATAGAGAAATGGTGTATTTCCGATCTGTAGTATACACGGCAGATGCAAAGTATGCGAGAGCGCATGTTGCTGAGTATGATGTAATTCTTGTGGCAGATGACTTTGCTACAGAGCGGGGAAATTTCGTAGAATATGGGGATATACTGGATTATGTGTATCTATGTATGTCTGCAAACCGATATGCATTGGCCGTAATGCTTAGGGTTGCATCATGCATAGTGGGGAAACAGTTGCCGATAAATTATATTTTTTGTGGTACTCCTGAGGATGCTGAGCGCTGGCGCGTAAAGGAGTATTGGAAATATTTGCAGGGGAAAGAAGAAAAAAAGAGAGAAATATTTTATGTGCCGTTGTGCGAAAATGACACGAGGGGGATTCTTGATTTAGAGTATGGAGTTCTCAGAATGAGAAATTTGTCGGACGGGCTTCGGTCTCTCCTCTTTGAGTTGTCTGGTCATTTTAGTGTTGACAGTAATGTGATACGAAGCATCGAACAAAGTACGGTGTTTAATATATAAGAAACAAAATTACAAAACACTTGCTGCATCTGGGGATTATTGCAGCGACGATAAAGTGAACATTTATGTTCAGGAGGTAGTGAAAATGGACGAGACAGAAGATTGTCTGCAAATGCGTCTTTCTGCCGCAAGATTTGTTGGAATAAGAGGGGATCGCAAGGTCCTAAATGCCGCGCGGGAATTTGCAATGCATCCATTGCCGGAATTTAACAAAGTATATCTGATCAATGAGGTGGTAGATTATAAAAAAAGAGGATCGCCTGGAAAAGCCATGCGTGGTATATGGAGACCGATAGAATTTATAGGCCCGAATGGCTGCAATATTAGAGGAGAACAATATAGGAATCCCAGCTACAAAAAATGTGAATCTTTCATGACGAGGGACTTTGTGCAAGGACGTATCATTTATCAGGAGCTATCTGACTTTATATATGAAATAGGGTTAGATTATCAGCTTTCGTGGGCGGATATGGATATTGAACATCCATGTGAAGCACTTAAGAGGTTGTATGTTAGCAATGGGGAAAAATAAATCGGTTATTTTCCTTTATAAATTTATCCAAATGTGATAGCGTTCTATCTGAAGATACTTATGCAAATAATTTTTGCTTTGTGTGTAGGAGGAACAATACATGGGATTAGAAAAAACAAATGGTAATACATGTTCTTGTTGCAAAAAGCCTTTGCTTAAAGGAAATGGGGAACAGAATTACATATCTATCAAAAATGGTGTGTATATATGTCATGACTGTGCCAAGCAGGTGAGCAATGCATATATGATGGCAGAGTCATCGTCATCAGGAATATCCTTATCACCATCAGAAATGATTCCTGATGGGAAAAGAAGTTCTAATTGCAGTGGAATGAACACTCAAAGAGGCGTAATGACCCCTTTACAAATAAAGGAAGAATTGGATCGTTATGTCGTCGGGCAGGATGAGGCAAAGCGTTTGCTTGCGGTAGCTTCATATAATCACTATAAAAGAACAATGTTAAAAGATCCGGGACTAAAAAAGTCCAACATCTTGCTTTCGGGTCCAACGGGTAGTGGAAAGACATATTTAGTGCAAACTCTTGCGAAAGTGTTAAATGTTCCGGTTGCGGTTGTTCCTGCCACCCGTTTGACAGAGGCTGGTTATATTGGAGATGATGTTGAAACAGTCGTACAGCGCTTAGTAGATGTTGCCGGTGGAGATATTGAAAAAGCGCAGCGAGGGATCATATTTATCGACGAGATTGATAAGTTGACATCATCCTCGTCTGAGACAAAACGTGCCGTTGGTGGGAAAGGCGTTCAGCAGGCTTTACTTCCTGTTATTGAAGGATGTACTGTGCAGATTCCTTCATCAGGAACGGTTACGCCAACATTTTCGCCCATGATAGAGGTGGATACTACGGATATTCTTTTTATATGCGGGGGAGCTTTCCCTGATATGGGTGAGATAATAGCGAACAGATTAAATAAGAATAAACATATGGGATTCTGCATGGAATTGGAGAGGGGAGATCATCCATACGATAACGATAATATCCTATTAGAAGCAACGACAGAAGATTTTGTGAAATTTGGAATTATTCCGGAACTTCTTGGACGTCTTCCAGTTCGGGCAGCACTGCAGGCACTATCGGTAGATGTTTTGCGTAGAATTCTAACGGATCCGCAAGAGTCGCTTGTTCAACAGTATCGAAAGCTATTTTCGTTTGATGGTATTAATCTTACGTTTGAAGATGAGGCACTCACGTATATAGCAGAAAAGGCTTATAAAGAAGGCACGGGGGCGAGATCGCTTCGAACGATCATGGAAGATTCTCTTCAGGAATTAATGTTTGTGGCACCTGGAACGGAAGGGCTGAAAGAAATTCGCATTACGCTTGATTATTTGAAAAATGGCGTAGCGAATGGAACCTGCATATATCAACCCGTGTTCGCGAGAGGATAAAACATTAATAAGTTGGGCTGATTTTGCAGCCTTATGGTGAGGCGGCAGTTTTATGCAGCTGCGTAAGCACTCGCCGAAATCTGTGCTTAAGATATATTTGAGGCTTTAGTGGTATCTGATTTTACACAGATGCAAAACGAAGAGGAGCGTGTTAATTATGAAGAAGCAGCTTTAGTGGTATCTGATTTTACACAGATGCAAAACAAATGATTACGAGCAATTAAATTTTGATTGGCGGCGATAGATGCATCTGGATTAGCACATGTACAAGATATGCTGATATTGATAATGAAATATGTAATGTTTTAACAGATAATGGCAGAGCGCTTATAAAAAGTAAGTTCTCTGCTTATTTTTTGTTGTATGTATTTTTGTATATGCTATTATAATAAAGGATTTTTGCAATATAAAAAATAGAATATATTATAATAGAAAATATTTTTTGATTTTTATATTGACTTTTGATGCGGAATTATGACTAAGATACGCTAAGTACAAGTGCAGAGGAGGTTTGATTTTGAAAAGGAAATGGTGTGCGTCTTATTTAGTGTTATTTTTATTGGCAATTTTACTCTTTAATGGATGTGGAAATTCAATTCCGTCTGCCAGTTTTGGGACGGATGAAGCAGTAAATCAAAAAGCACAACAATCCGTAAGGGAACACGTTAAAGATAATAGTAATGTTGCGGCTGAAAGCACAACCCAGGCAGAAAAAGATCTTAAAGAAGCGACAGGCAAGGCGTATGATAAATTATGGGAGACAGCTGATTCTGCACAATCTCTTGGGATAAAAGGATTGGCACAAAAGTTCCTGTATCATTTATATGTGATCTATTATACGCTTTGTGATTTTGCTATACCAATTATTTGTGTTGGCTGGGGACTTGCTATATTGTGCTACTTCATCTTTGGAAAATTAAAAGTCCCAAAATATCAAAAACTTGCAATTTGCTGGTTTGGTATATTTGTGACCGCAGTAATGGTTGTAATGTTGTTCCTGCCGTCATTTATTAAGGGTCTTGGAGCATGATAAAATATTAGGAGGATAGAAAATATGTCAAAAAATGATGTAACAGAAAAAGAACTGTACGGTGGGGAAAAAATTCAGGTGAGAACATATGAGGATCCGGTGCATCTTAAAGATCCGCTTGATGTTACCAGGGAACTTGAAAAGTATGAGAAGGCTCTTAAGGAAAAGAAAATTTGTCATGTTCAGTTCTCTGGCATTGACCGAAAGGGAATCTTATATTCTTATCATGCAAATGGGATCCGGGTTGCTATGCCGGCAAAAAATATAGATGGATTTGACCATGATCCAACAAAGAAAGAACTTCTTTCACCTTATTTGTGTCATCCTTGTGATGTTGTAGTAACAAAAGTTGACAAGAAAAACCAGATTGTTACGGTATCCATGAAAGATGCGATGCCTCTCGTAAATAATGGGGAGAATCCTAGAGGGGAACTTATTAATGCAATCGAAAAAGGTCTTGAGACAGGGATTTATGTTCAGGTTCCTGCCAGGATTATGTCCATCAGCGGCAAACGGACGGAAACCGATGAACGTGACTATACAGTAGCGATTCTCAATATCGGCGGTTATGGAATTGGTGGATATGTTCATAGAAAGGATTGGAGCCCTTGTTTTACGAAGACACTAAAGGGAGTGGCAAATCCGGGAGAAATCATAAATGTTGTAGTTACTGGTAAGAAAAATTGGGAGGGACCAATTTATGAATGTAATAGAGCTGCAACATTTGATACGGATCCTTGGGAGGGAATTGAAGAAAAATTCCAAAAGAATTCTACTGTTCGGGTTAAATGCATTCAGCGAGAAGAGAAAGGTTTCTTTGCAACAATCGAAGGGATCCCGGAAATTAATGTTTACTGTTATTATCCGGATGAATCCACCGGAATCCATATTGAAATAGGAAAAGAGTACATTGGACGGGTTGTAAAAGTCAAAGAGAAAGAAAAAGTAATGCAGATAAGAATATTGATGTCTGTTGAAGAATCGTAATAAAAGGCAGGTGATCGAAAGTGCAGGATACTACTACAGATAAAGAACAAAATGCAGCGCCGTTAGCTGAACAGATGATGCAGGCGCTTGTTAGCAATAACCGTTTTCTTTATTATCCAGAAATGGATTATCGAATCAATAATAGTGAATGTAAATCAATCAGTCAGTTTGCTTTTTTTGATCTAGTACACCAAATTGAAGATCCAGATCTGGCAATTCGACTTTCGTTTGTGATTCAGACCGTGCATAGTCTTGGTCAAGCGACCCGCAATATGATTTTAAGTTATCTTAAATGGTTAAAACGTATGTATCCGGAGAAGTTGATTCCTGCGGCTGGAGATGATACGCAGAAGAATCAAAACGACCTTCGTAAACTATTAAAACGACTATTGGATAAAGGCTTGTTAGTGTCATATGACTATGTTACAGAGATTGATCGTAAGCGTATCGTAGTGTACGCTTGTACGCAATATGGTTGGATTTTCTTTAGAAATAAGCTGCAGGTTCAGACCGGGTTTGATACAAATGCAACTTTTCAAACGGATATAGATGTATTTAAACATCTAGCAGCAGCCTCTGTTGCATCTGCGCTTTGTACAGACAGCCGATGTATTGGACTTCATATGAATGACAGATATGGCTCTAAGAAATATAGAGAGATTGCCGCACACACATATGGAATTGTAGAGTTTTCAGATGGTCTGATTTGGCTTGAGCCTGTATTCTATCGGTTTGATCCAAAAATTCTTGCAAAGGAAGAAGTTGAAGACAAGATTGTGCAGCGTATGGAACAATTACAGAAGGCTATAATCCAACTTACGGAGAAGAGCGAAAAGCCAGTCAAAGTATGTTTTATCGTCGAAGATCGGGTAGGCTTAACAAAGCTGTTTAACATTGCATCGGCCAGTCAGACAGAACCGATGTTTGTCAATGCGTTATATACTTCGGATAGTATTATATGTATGAATGAGTTAAATGAACTTGACCGAGATTTTATGAGAATCGTACCGTCGAAAAAAAATAATGGATATTCTATCGTACCGGCTAATAATCTGTGGGCAGATTTTTAAACTATATTTTTAAAATTGTAAAAGATCCCCTTGACTACTATAGTTAAGGGGATTCTTTATGTTCCACAAAAGTTCACTTTCTTTCTTGACAAAATATGTAGAATTGCAGTTACAATGGCGCATCAATTAGGAAAGGAAGTTCTTTTGTGAAGGAAAAATTAAAGAAAGGCTTAAAGAAGAAAATACTTATTGGCATTGTTTCCGCTATTATATCAGCACTTCCGATTATTGCTGTTATATCAGGCGGTCTTGCTGTTATAGGCTTTTCATTGGCGATTGTGGACCACATAGCAGATACGGTTGACGGTGTTAAGGAAGCAATAGCCGGAAAAAGCATCAATGAATCAATAGATATTGCGGACTTGTCTTCTTACGACGTAGATGCCATGTTAGATATCGTTGATGATAACAAGGTTATAACTGAAGATTTACTTGATCAGATGATGATTGAACGGGAATCATTAAAAGAAATTCTTACGGCGACAAAAGAATATAATGAAACTTATGATACGGCGAGTAAGAAGATTCAAGCAAAGCACATATATACAGTACAGGAGTTAGCAGAAGGTGAAGGAACGATAGATGTTTACGATCCTGTTACAGATACCTGGGTAAAGGATACTGCAGTGGGAGGCGTGGCAAAAACGGTACCGGTTCAAAAAGAAGAGTTTGTAGATATGAAATATGATGTTACGGCAGAAACTTATGAAAGTGCTTATCATCATGTCAATTGGCAATCAATATATGTAGCTGCAGTAGAGGAAACCTTACAGAATGCAGGAGGGCGGCATAGCATTGAGTCACAAGCAATTAGTTCAGCTACAGATTCGACCGGTGAAAGTAGCGGAACAACAGATGATAATCAAAACGGAGGCGAGCATGCAGGAGGAGGGCACTCCATTGAAGATGATACATCATCCGCAGAAGAGGATTCTTCGCAACAAACTGGTCCAAATCCTAATGCAACATCTTTAGGACAGTTTGAGGCGGGATGGGTTCCTATAAGCGATTATGTTAAGAAACAGGAGAAAAAGTACCATGATTGGATAGAACAGTATGCAGCAATGTATAATCTTCCTCCAGATTTAATACGTGCGATCATTACAAATGAGAGTACATGGAATCCTAACGCACAGTCTGGTGCAGGCGCAAAAGGATTATGTCAGTTTACCACTGTTGGATGGGAAGAAGCTGGTATAAATTGGTGCGGATTTGAAAGCGAGGATGTATGGGATCCGGAAAAATCTATTCATGCATGTGCAAGAGAACTTGCGTATACGATTAATTATTACGATGGAAATGTTATATATGCATTTACGGCATACAATAGGGGACGAGGTGCTGCAGATACACTTATTGCTAATGGGCACATAAAAGATGCGGATAATTTGGAATATGCAGCAAAAGTGTTGACGTATTTTACAGGAAGAACATTTACGGGACAACAACTTGCTGCTGAAAATTACATTGGAGGAGATAAGGTTAGTGTTTCTCTTGGATACGGCACAGTAACGGCTGACGGAAGAATTTCTCTGACAATAGAGCAGATTGACGAACTGGTATTCCAGTTTGAACCTAAATTTGAATATTCATTTGATGTTGTAAGGGATGAAACAACATATTATGACTATGCTACATGCCAATTGCTTCCGAATTATGGAGAGAAGTCTTCCGGAGATCCTTCAACGGAAGAAGGACAATATATATGGTATGAACCGGTATCTTCTCTGTCAGTAGTGCAGTCACCGTATATGGATGTAATTTATGACCCTATTAATATTCAAAAGAATATTACTATCCGTCTGGATCGGTGGGAGAGTATACTTCGTTTTTATTGGCCGCATTATGATGGAAAATTGTTTATGTGGTTGGTTGAGTATCTGCCTAAGGGAAAAGAGGTTACTTCCCAGTTTTCATACTATGCATCAATTGCCACAGATACGGTTAAATATGATGGCGGAAGCATTTCCACGGGTGTTACAGGGTGGGCTTCTGTTGCAACCGGTACATATACACCACTGTCGGGAGTGACACCATCTATCAAAATACCGGAAAACTGTGGAGGAATGAGTATTCCTTTATATCTGCAAGGCGATGCTCGATGGTATGATGTCCCACATGGAAGCAAGAATATCGCGACTTCCGGATGCGGAGCAACTTCTCTTGCTATGGTTATTTCGTATTATACTCAAAAATGTGTATATCCAGACGATATAGTTGCAATCATGGGAAATACCTATATGCAGTCGGCTGGACTTTCGTATAGTGCCATTGATATTATGTGTAAAAAATTTGGCTGCCGTGCTATTCAGCAGACAGTTAATACAGATGCAATCGTAGCTTCACTCAAATCGGGGCATCCTGTCATAGTCACAACATCTGGATATGGCACAACGCAGACGTTTACTAAGCACGGTCATTATATTGTGCTAAGAGGACTTACGGACGATGGGAAGGTTCTTGTAAATGATCCAAATGATAACACTTCATATAAGAGGCATTATGAGAAAGCGTATGACCCACAGTTTATTTATTCTGAGTGCTGCGCAAATGGAAGCCCAAAGCCGATGTGGACAATCTATGGACCAAATGAATGAAAAGAGAGGAACATAAAGGATGAATAAGAAACGTAAGTTTTACTTTGTGATTGTAGGGATTGCATGCTTTTTTGTGTTTATCGCGTATGTAAGTACCAGTGCGATAAAGAAAGATGAGCAGCATCGCTATGAAAGGAAATTCCATTTAGAGAAATATGATACGGACAAATATGCTGGGAAAGTCGTATATGATGAGCAGGGCGCTGTCCCGGAAGCCAGTGCTTCCGGAGCCGGCGAAGAAGGAACTGATTGGGGCGAGGACTGGGGTATTTTTTACGAGCAGAAAGACAAAAATGGAAAGGTTGTATGGAAAGGTATATCAAAGGAGAAATATAAGAACCTTACTGCCGAGGAACAGTCTTCCATCGCGGAAAAATATGCAAAGATTGAGGAAAAACTTAATGCTTCGATAACCAAGGACTTGACAGAAGACACCCCGATTGAAGATCTTTTATACAATGGTACCGTATATGAAAACATCGTTTCGCTTTGCATGGAATATAATGAGGGAATTCCATTTTCGTACAAAGGAAGAAGTTATGCTGCAGGGTTCAATCTTCAGAAGGGTGGCTACGATAATTCGAAATATCCAGTTGGGGAAGGGTATGGACTTGATGGGCCCGGATATCTTATCTGGCTATACAGGAATGCTCTTGGTTATACGCCGAGTACGTTTAAAGGTGGAATATCCTATGCGAAACTGAAAAATCAGGAGATTGGTAGAACAGAGTTACAGATTGGGGATATATGTGCAACATCTACGGCTGATACAGATGTTGTGTATGGTGTTGTAGCCGGTTTTTCAAAAGGATTTCCCATTATATCTGTTTGTACAAATGAAGGGAGTTCGCTCTTCCCATATGGATGCAATCACCTTTGTTATATAAAGGACGACAAAGATGAGGTATTGGGGAATTATTCACCAATTAATTTTACTGTGTTTTATAGACTTGATGAGTTAAAGGAGAGCAAATGATGAAACGTCCATCAAAGAAGGTATTTGGTTTGATTGTAACAATAGTTATTGCAATATTTGTTGTAGCTATAGTTATAGTGCATCAAAAGCATTTACAGGAAAATAAACAGAAAGAAACAAAGGGCGTGTTATATGGAGTGGATGTTACCGATCTTTCGTCTCATGGGGTAAAGAACCTTGACACGGATAATGACAGTAAAATATATGAGAAAAAACTTTCCGACAAAGAAGTGGATATATCTTCCCTTGGTTCAGAACCTTATATTGAAGCTATATATCATATTCAGAAATTATATCAGAAGGATGATATAGAGAGCTTGTACAATATGATTAATTGGGAGCAGATGGACCAAGATGGGATGGGAAATGTTACAGAAGAGACCTTTTCGCGATACCTGAAGGATTCTTTTGGGAATAGAAACGAGGCTCGTATTTTCCCGTTGCAAACGTATAAAGATAAAAAGGCTGGGTATAGTATAGTAGGTTTATGTGCTGCCGCAGAAAAGTCTGGAAGTGAGGGAAATGTACTTTATGATTATGATTCTTCCAGTACAGTCCGGTTTACCATATGGAACAAAGGGAATGATTTTGCGTTTGTTCCATATAGTGTAATAGAGGGTCCAGCAATAGAACTCCTGCAATTACAAAATAAAAATGTAAAGGTTATGGATTCAGAACAAACTGCGTCAGAAAAAATTGATGATGAAGAAGCCCTGGAAAATACAGAGGGGACAGAAGTTTTTAATTAATCAATTTGAAAAACTTCACTTTTTTTGTTGACAAAAAGGACTAACTTATCAATATGATACTATTGCAAGCAGAAATTCCCCAGAGTTTCTGCCGGCTAACTATCTCCCTTGGGCGTATATGTAAACGGCTTGCATATGCGCCCAATGTTTTATATCTGATATCTGAGCAGACAGATATTCCGTATTGTTTTTCAGATGTGTCTATGATAAAATATATATGTTATATTTTATCATTATTTTATATCGGGAATTCATTCTCGATTGTTTCAGGTATCCGATTTAGGTTGTGATGCTCCTATCTTTTGATAGGAGCTTTTTTATTGCCAAAATTACGGAGGCCTATGTTTTATTTACCGCATGAATGCGGGGAAAGGTGGTATTTATGGATACAAATGTGGGTATTCAGGAAAAGATTCAGGCAGTTACGATTTCTCCAAAGGAGTTTTCCAAGCTGCGTGAATGCCGAAAGGTATTCTCTTATGACCGGATTGGACTCCGGTACAAGGGATATGAGGATTTTGCGTTTGTACGTGGAGCTATCGCTATGATTAAGGCAATGCTTCTTAATAGTACGGATGCAGACATTAGAGCCTCTCTCTTATCATACTTTGACGGGTATGATAAGAACTGGTTTTCCTGTGAAAAAGAGTGGAAATCTGCAAAGGAAAATGCCTTAAAAAAGGTAATGAGACTTTGCGATTACATTCAAACGTGCAGAAAAGAAATCAGTGGTGTAGATGTTGCTTACAGCAATTATTTCTGCAGACCTCTGAATTATAGGGGGATGAAGATTGGTGGTATTGCTGGTGTTTTTGACCTTGTGTTGGATAAACACGGACACAAGACTCTTGTAATTTTTCACTATGGAGCACCGACGGAAAGCCGTCGCGCTCGTAAGAAAGAAAATCTACCGGAGAATTCACCGGAGATTATTGCTGCAACATGCGCTGCAAGAATGATGTACGGTACCGATTTCCATGTTGAGCTGTGGTATATCCGCAACAAGGATGATAATGGAACACAGATCGTTGATAAGTTTGAGCACCGCGAAGGGAAGAACATCATTGGAGTTGATTTTTCTTCTTTTACCGATGAAGCGCTTCTTAAGAAGCTGTTCGAGACACTAAGCTGCAATGAGAAATGCCATTGCGCAGATTGTCGTCATCAATGTGTCTGTAAGGCGGAAACAGAGATTCGTTCTTCTTATAGAGAAGAATCTTCCGGAGCCAAAAGGGCAGAAGTTAAACTGACAGAAGCGCAGAAAGAGGTCGTCAACCATGTAAATGGTCCTCTTTGTGTGGTAGCGGTTCCGGGAGCCGGCAAGACAGAGTCACTGGTTCAGAGAATGATTCATCTGATCCGTGATGTGCATGTAAAGCCACAGAAGATTCTTTTTGTGACGTTTACGAAAAAGGCAGCGCGTGAGATTGCTTCTCGTGTTGAAGCCGAACTACTTAATGCGGGTATTAAAGGAATGCCACAGATCATGACCTACAATGCATTGGGATTTTCCATATTAAAGGACAATCCATTGTATGTAGGCAGAAGAATCAAGCTGGCAGAGGACACGGACCGATATACCCTTATCTCAAAGGCGTATCAGGAGGTGCCTGCAATCAACGGAATCTCATACCTGAATCCTAATGGAGAACATGGTATTGTGCGGTTCCTTGATACCAAGTTTGATGAGATCGAGGCAAACGGCAGGGAATCTTTCATCAAGCAGTACAGTGAGCGTTACGACGTGGAGGGAATCCTTCGTGTGTATGACGCTTACAAAAGAGAATACGATGGTGCTGGGTTCATCGATTATGATGATCAGATCTCCATGGTAAATGACTTATTTGATCAGTACAAGGTTCTTCCGGGACGTTATGCTGAGAAATATGAGTTTATCATGGTGGATGAGTTCCAGGACTCATCCGAGGAACAGGTCGAGATGATCTATGCGATTGCAAGATGTCATAACAACCTGGTCGTAGTCGGTGATGATGATCAGAGCATTTACGCTTGGAGAGGCGGTTCTTCAGATTATATGCTGGAGTTTTCTTATGATTTTCCGGCAGCGAAGACCGTTTACATGGAAGACAATTTCCGTAGCAATGGGAAAATCCTTGACCTTTGTTCGGCATGGATTGCCGGAAATGGGAAGCGTTATGAGAAAAAATTGGTTTCCCATAGCGAAGCGGACGAAAAACCAGTCTACTACAAAGATGTTACGCCTCAGACGATCGCTGAACTTGTGACAGGTGCTTTATCCGAAGGCTTAGAGCCGGGAGATATTGCGGTTCTCGCTAGAAACAACAAACGCCTGGAAGAGGTAACAAAGGTGCTGGATGGAGTCTGCAAAGTCTCTATACCAAAGGACTACATGATCGAGGATGTGGTTTTCACTACGATTTATGATGTTATGACATTGTTCTATAAGGGATTGGATGAAGATGTTGCTTTTTACCGTTATCTTAAGATGATGGGACTTGAAAGCTATGCGGCCAAGAACGAAAAGAATGACAGCCTTTATGCAAATCTCGTAGCGTCTGGTGTAATTCCTGCAATGACCTTGTCTGCAGAGTGCCTCGATAATATGGCACTTGATCAGACACCTATGGGAAAGGCTACGTATACCCTTTTAAGCTGCTTTGAGAAGCTTAAGTATGGTCAGCTGAAAGAGGCCGTCAAGTTTATTGCCAAAGAGGTGATGAATCTTGATGAGCATCTTGTAGTTGACAATCTGTCAGATATGGCAGAAGAAAAAGGTATTGTAAAGCTTGAAACATTGTATGCTCTTATGGATGAGATGATCTCTTTCGGATCAACGGAGCGTGTGGGATATGACACTGCAGATAATGCAGTCAATCTTCTTACGGCACATGATTCAAAGGGCAAGGAGTTCAAGATGGTCATTATCTATGGCATGGAGGATTTTGACATGACGGAAGAGGAAAGAAGAGTTCTTTACGTGGCGATGAGTCGTGCCAAGAACAAGTTGTTTATGATTGAGACAGCGTACAACAAGTTCGACGGGTTCGATCGAATTGCACCGTATGTTTCAGTGAAAGGTGGTATTTAATATGAAGAAAATTATCTTTGGTGCTGAACCATACAGCATCGATCAGAAAGTAAAGGAACTTACATCTGATCTTGGGGATATGGGAATCGTAAGATTCCCTTCCCTGTCAGATGATGCGTTTCAGGCCGCAGAAGTCTATCCTATGTTTACGGACAAACAGGTTGTAATCGTAGAAATAGACAGGCTTGGTGCATGTGAGGATCTTGTTAAAGCAAAGATCCCAGACTTTACGGATTTTATCGTAATCCCCAAGTCGGTTGACAAGCGGACCTCATCCTACAAGGCGTTAGAAAAAGCAGGATGTATTGTCGAGTGCCCGAAACTTGATATTCCAGCTCTTAAAAAATGGATTCTTGAGTTGGTTCGTGCAAAGGGCAGCAGTATCAGCGAAGATATACTGGTGAAGTTCATCAACTACATTGGTTATGAGCTCGATGAGAACGTGACTTTATACACGGTTGAGGTGGCTGTGAAAAAATTATGCCTTGCAACGGCGCAGATCACCATGGCAGACGTAGAGGCACTCGTTGAGCGTTCAGTCAATGTCAAGATGTGGGAATTATCCAATGTTCTGTTGGACAAAGATGCGGCAAGGTTGCACTCAATGGCACAAAGGCTTCTCGATGAAAAGGAGTCAGGCATTGGAATGTTGTCGCTTCTTCTTCGTACCTTTCGTCTTGCATATAAAGCATCCCTTTGTAAAGGGATGAAGGATGCAGATGTAGGAAAAAAGATTGGAGTTCCCGTGTTTCAGTACAAAAAAGCAATGAAATGTTCGCCGGAGCAGATTTCAAGATCTCTTGATCTACTGCAGGGTGGAGTGAACAAGATTAAAAGCGGTCTTCCGGAGCGTGTAATCTTTCCGCTTACCCTCAGCGAGGTTTTAGCAGAGCTGGGAGGTGTGTGATATGAGAACAAGAAGAGAACCGAAACATCCGGAATCAGAAGTCTTATTAGGTACCCTTGAAGGATTTTTCAAAGATATGCCAGTTGTTGTCACATATCATGGTATTCGTGCCTTGATGAAAAAGCATTTTCCGGTTATCTGTGAAAGCTTTGGGCAGTTGGCCGTGAAAGCGGACAATGATACTCAACTATCCTTTACTATGAGCGAGATGCCTTCAGAAGCGACTGTCCCTGGCAGGAATGGTGGACGAAGGCATCTGCTTGACACCAGATGGGAGTGCTGGCTTGAAAAAAGTGGTAAGAAGACCCTGATATGGTATCAGGAAAAGCGAGGAAAAGAGTTTGCAGATGCTCCGGTTATCGTTATTCCGGAGCTATGCTCGTAGGACGTTTATGTTTGTTTTACCCATTAAATGGGGGAAAGGTGGTATTTATATGGCAAAAGCTAGAGCTGTATCTGGTCAGATGGATCTTATTTCTCTATTGACTGGAGTATATACAAAAACAATGGAGTCTCTCATAGCAGAGACTCCTAAGCAGGTAACAGTAATTCCGTGTGAGACGCCAGCGGCATCAACTGTATCAGAAGAGATTCTTTCCAAGATTCATTATTATGGAAAAAATAAATTTTCAATGGAACAGACAAAACAGGTGGTAGAGTCTTTGCCTCTAACCGGCATTGAGCCTAAGGATCGCCTGATCATACAGAAAGCACTTGATTCTCATAAAGGAATGGCATTTGTGAGTTACGATGGAAATTCTGTCTACCCATCGCAGAAACTTGTAAAAGAGCTTTTGCGTATGAAAAAGACCGGATCTATCGAGAAAATGTCAAATGATATGTACAAATTCTTGTCGTTGAATTTTGACATTGCTCACTATGATAAAAGCGGATTCATTTCATATTATGATGGAAGCTGGCCGCAGTTTTTCGAAGAGACGCTTTCTTATTCGATGAAGCGGATCCCGGCATGGGAAACAGATGTAAAGCAGATTCTGCTTGATGCGGGATTGCTTGATAACGCTGCTTAGGGGGTTCTATATGGAAGAGAGATTATATACATGGGCTGTGCACATGGAAAACAAGAAGACCGGGGAGAAACAGATCCAAAAGGTAAAAGCTGATGATGCAATCAATGCGCATAGCAAATTACGGAAGAAAGGTGGTATTTATGAATACTTGTTATCTGATCTCGGCAGAGGCGCCGTTTGACGAATCATGCTGCGAGAGTGTCAAAACGAATGAACCGAAGGAGGCCATTGAGAAATGGTTTGACTTCGGAAGAAAGTATCCCATGTGTGCAAACATCCAGTGTGCTACGAATGAGGATGCGAAGCAGTTACTTTTATATGCAAATGAAAATCAGGAGTATGTCCGATCCATGTATGACAAAGGATGCCCTTATAAATGGGATTGGATCCTGAATGGCATACAGCAGGGGATAAAGTCGAAACGTCCACTTCTTCAATGGGATATGGATTCGGTCTTTCCGTTTTGCATGGGCTAATTCTTAGGAGGAATCATGTATATGGCAAAGTATTTAGACAAGACGCAGAAAGAATGGGACGATCTTGTAGAGTTATGGCATAGCGACGCGTCTATTGATTGTTCTTTGCAAGATTTTTTAGAATTAGATGATGTTGAGTATTTGAAATTTGCGCATGAAATGGATGCGGAAGTTTCGGATAGCGATGTCTATAAAATATCCAGTGAGATTTGTGCAGATGTTGTCATTGAGCTGGTTATCAAACCAAAAGTGACTGCATTAAATACATTTGTACATTTGATTAATCCGTGAAGATGCGTGTAGAAAGGTGGTTATTATGGAATTTTGTTGCAAAAATGCGCAGGGCACAAGTACGTATCCTGTTGAAAGGATGAGCGTTGAAGATTGTGTCTTGTCTAATGGGTGGAATTGTGAATGCAATATTCGTCCAAGTGATAAATTCATAATTGTTCATGTGGAATTTATTAACAACAAGAAGGCGGAGGATGCGGTGAGCTTTGATATTGAAAAATTCAATGTCAAAGAACTTACTGAACTTTTTTCTGAGTTTTGTAAGAAAAATAAATTCGCAAATGACACGGTAACGAGTGTCAGCATTGTTGCTGCAGCAAGAACTATGGATAAAATACAGGAAATTGATTTGTAGCAGGATGCATTAGATTTGTTAACTTAATTAATCCGTAAAATACGGAAGAAAGATGGTATTTATATGGCAAAATACAAAAGTGTAGAGGAAATTACAGAAGCTTTTTTAAAGAAGGGTTGGAATAATATTTCATTTTCAGAGGTTACAGTAATAGAAGCAAAGGATGAAGGTCTGCTTTTTGCAATTGATATGATCATTGATGGTAGAAAGGTATTTCGTATGAAAGAGACCGGTAATATTTTCAGTGACACTGGAAAAATATTGATGTACAACATCAAAGCTAGTGATTAGTATTTTGCAGATAATAAGAGAGGGAGCGTTATCTTCCTCTCTTAGTTTAGAGTTTAGAAAGGTGGTATTTATATGGATTTATTTACAATGTATGGCGTCCAGCCACAGGTAAACGATAATCATGAGAAAGAGGAATATGATCAGCTTAAGGCGCAGATCAATCATCATATGAAGAAATATTACGACGAGGATTCGCCGGAAATTTCTGATTATGAATATGATCAGCTGATGCTTAAACTTAAATCGATGGAGAAATCACATCCCGAATGGGTAACGTCTGATTCTCCGACTCAGAAAGTTGGTGGAACGACCGAAAATAACTTTGGCGCAGATGTAACGCATCGGGTACCAATGCTGAGTATTCACGATGTTTTCTCCTTTGATGAGGTAAGGGATTGGATCAGGAAAGTTCATAAAGTTCATCCGGATGCTACATTTTCCGTAGAACGTAAGATAGATGGACTTTCTAAGACTGATCGGTATCAGGATGGAAAACTTGTCTTGAGCGAGTCGAGAGGAAACGGTCTTGTTGGTACTGACGTAACTGCTCCTTCGCTCGTGATTCCTGACGTAAAGAAAGAGATTCCGGTTGAAGGATACGTGGAGCTCCGTGGAGAGGTTTATATGACACATGCGGACTTTGAACGGTATAATAAAAAACAGGAAGAGATGGGGGCAGAACTCTCTGCAAACCCACGAAATCTTGCAGCAGGAACTTTGCGGACACAGGATTCTGCGGTTGTAAAAGAGCGGGGGCTGCATATGTTCGTGTTTAACGTTCAGGACGCAGATGTAATGCGCGAGGAACTTATGACCGAACAGTGTGCAGGACTTGATTATCTTGCATCGCTTGGAATTCCGGTTGTAGAACATACCTTGTGCTTGACTGAGGATGAAGTGATCGATGAGATCATTCGACTTGGTGATACGCGCGGAGAGCTTGACTACGACATGGATGGCGCCGTTGTGAAGATCAATGAGATCGCTTACCGAAATGATTTTCCAGAGGGAAGCAAATACTCTGCAGGGCATATTGCCTTTAAGTATCCTCCGGAAGAAAAAGAGGTTGTGATCGACGACATTGAGGTTAATGTAGGGCGGACCGGGAAGATGACTTTTCGTGCCCGTTTTAAGGATGCCGTAAGGCTGTGCGGAACGAGTGTCCGATATTCGACGCTCCATAACATCGACGTTATTCAGGAATTAGGTGTTATCCCTGGTTGCAGAGCAATCTGCAGAAAGCAGGGAGAGATTATTCCTGCAATCGTGCGTGTGGTAGATCCTTCAGATGAGGTATATGAAGCTCCGGCGTTTTGTCCGGTCTGCGGAGAGCCGCTGGAGAAAGACGATGCCTCATGTGACATTTATTGTGTCAACCCCGCGTGTCCGGCGCAGCTTAAACGGTCCCTGATCTACTTTGCAGGCAAGGATGCGATGGATATCCGTTCCTTGGGCGAAAGCAGTATCGGAGAACTTGTTGATCGCGGGTTCCTTCATGATTATGCGGATATCTATTCTTTGCAGGAAAGAAGAGACGAACTCATTAAACTTAGTATTATCGGGCGGACAACAAACACGGATAAAGTGCTTGATGCGATCGAGAAATCCAAGAACAATGATGCAGTGATGCTCTTGACGGGTCTTGGCATTCGAAATGTCGGCAAGAGTACGGCGAAACAGCTGATGGCAAAATACTCTAGTATTGATGAATTGAGTCATGCTTCTGCTGCTGAGCTTACGCAGATTAACGACATTGGTGATGTTACGGCTCATTCCATTGCACATTACTTCAATAATCCTAAAATGCTTGCTATTCTTGATAAATTCAGGGCAGCAGGTGTAAACATGGAAAGTTCAAACAAGCGGGTATCTGACAAACTTGCCGGACTTACGATTGTTGTAACAGGTACTCTGCCTTCTCTTAAGAGAACAGATGCAGTTGGACTGATCGAGTCTAATGGCGGTAGGGCATCCAATTCTGTAAGTAAAAAGACAGATTATGTTCTTGCTGGAGAAAATGCAGGCTCTAAGCTTGATAAAGCGAAGGAGTTAAATGTACCGGTGCTTAGTGAAGATGAGTTTCTTGCCATGCTGGATTAGGAAGTGACGTAAACTCCAGTAGTATATTGGCGTAATTGACTGCGTATGTTGTAATAAGATCATATAGAAAACATAGTAAAATTGTATTGTGATTGTATTCTATATGGTCTTTGGCAACGCAGTAAGAGTTTATAGGGAGATTCCCTGATGAGTAATATCAAACAGGGATATCCATTTTCCCTGTTTAACCTATTTATAAAGATCGATTTGCTATACATGTTTTATAGTAAATCGGTCTTTTATTTTGTATGAACATATGATATTGTTAGTAATGTGAGGTGATGTTTTATGAGAGAAATTGATGGGATTTTATTTACAGGGGAAAAGCATTATGAATTTTTTAAGAACTCACTGAAAAAAGTGAGGGACATTGATGAATACCATATAGCTTTATGCTATTGTCTTGGCATATGTGATGAAACCCGAACTCACATTAAGGATATTTATGACTTTGAATCCGGATTTGTAAAGCCAGAGTGTCTACATATTGGATGGCAGACGGGCAGCAGTGTAAAGGTTGTTCGTATGGCTTTCAACTTGTATTGCAATGGTATGCCATCTGTAAACGATGAAATGCCGATTGATGAAGCCATATCCGAGAGTAGACGCTATTCTGCAGAAGACTTGTTTTGCGATCCATATGCACCATATTTTTGGCAGGCAATAAAGCTTCGCTACCCGGAATATGCGAACTCATCAGAGCAATAAATAGTTGTATTTCATGATCGATTGTGCTAGTATTATAGAGTATTATATTATTTTAATTTAGGAATCTACGGCAGTAGATTCGGTTTTCAGGTATCCAAACGTTAGTTGTGATGCTCCTATCTTTTGATAGGAGCTTTTTTATTGACTAAAATCGGGTATCTATGTTTATGTTACCGTCGTATTAAGGCGGGGAAAGGTGGTTTTTATGAAGGTAAGATTTAATATTGATACTTTTATCCAAAGCCTTCAGAGCGTGCCGGAATTCTCTATAGGAGAAGAAGAAAAGAAGCAGGAGGAACAGCACGAGAAATTTATGCGCGTTGTTTTTGATTCTTCTGATCTTTCTCAGATAGAGGATATTTCGACGGAGGAACTGATTGCCATGTTGCCGGAGGTGGATCATTACTTTGGTGGTGAGACGCCGGCAGGTTTAAGAAGGCGAAACATGGTAAAAGCAGTATTTGATTTGAATGGGCATTTCCCTTCGAGAGTATTGTAGATCCGCCACAATAGATGCGGATAGAAAGGTGGTATTTATGGAATTGATTTCCAAAATCAAGGACGATGTTGCAGATGTTGTCCGGCTGCAGATTATCGACAACCAGGGGAAAGTTACTGCAAAGGTAATAACCTTTCAGGAGTACATCCATCTGTTGTATGAGTCGCAGGAAACGACCAATGCGATGCAAAGGATCGGGCAGTTGCCAAATGGTTACTTTGATGGAGCAATCCATCCAGCGCAGGAAAAGACGTTTCGATGTGTAATCGTTCTTCCTGCTACGCAGATTCCGATCACGTATCAGAATTCAGAGTATGTGATCCCGTTTCCGTCACTTGCCTTTTATTTTAAAGTGGAATCTGGACGAATTACGGGGTCACGGGTATGGGCACTGACAGATGAACGTCCAAACGAAAGAAGCATGCTATATGCTTATCCGTTTGGCAATGTCTACGAGGATGCTCACATCTGTTGGGGAGAAAACTCTCTCCCAGAGCTTTCTACTATGAAAGAACTGGACGGCGTTATTTCATTGTTTTTCGGATCGCCGACGAATGATGATCTTTTCAATGCGACAGATAAATTTTCGGCAGATGCGCCGGAGTATGTTCTGACGCAAAGGGCGTTGTTTGAAAACCTTAAGGGGATGGAAACATTTCCGAAACAGATTTTGCGCGAGGAAGAACATTTCCTTGGTGAGATCATGGAAGAACTTTAAGCCGGAAAAAGACCGGAGAGAGGTGGTATTTATGGAAGAATTGACAAGAAACATCGAGCGTGACTGCCCGATGTGCGGAAACAAATATCTTTTGAGAATCAGTGAGATGCGATATGACCAGTATAAAAAATATGTTGTTTATCATTCGAGAGAGCTGATTCAGAAGGCACTGCCGGATTTTGATAAATTTGAACGTGAATTTATCAAGACGGGCTATTGTCCGGAGTGCCAGAAAAAGATTTTCTCTGCAAAACTTCCAAAGGATGATTCTGAAAAATGGATCTGCTGTTTGGATGTCCTTTCGGTGGAGGAATTTAATTCCTTCCTGGATGACTGCAAGAAGAAAGACGTATTTTTTATTGATGCGCTTTCTGCTGGTGAGTGGAAAGATAAACTTTCCGCCCCACAAAAAGTAGTAATCATTTCGGCGTCTGGTTTAGAAGGTAATTATTATGTCAACAATGATGGCGAAGTAAAGGCCATAGAAGAGTAGTTTCTAATTATTATGTTGGCCCGCCACGACAGATGCGGGTAGAAAGGTGGTATTTATATGGATTTATTTACAATGTATAATATTCCGGTTGAAACACCGGCAGAGAAGGATACAAAAAAGACGGAGACAAAGCCTAAGAAAACGGCTTCCGCAAAGGGTGGAAATAAGAGTAGTTCTAAGAAACCCGTGAAAAAGGAAGAATTGTATAAGCTTCCAATCACGGTTTATACAGGCTATCGTGAGCCTTTTTCTATTGAAGCAAACGAAGCTAAGTATAAGGAAGGAATTACTTTAAGACAGTTGAAGCAGGAAATCGAGGCGATTTGTCCTGAATATCCTGCAAAGATCATTCTTGTAGAGATTGACGGTAAAACCTCTAAGGCGTGGGTCGCTCTTAACAGTACGCTTGCTGTAAGAAAGGGCAGCCTTAAGTTGAATAAAGATACGCTGATCAGTCTTGCAGGTCATGAAATTGATCATACTTCGGTCATGACAGATACTGAGTGCGAGGTTTCAATCGATGAACTTAAAAAAACATTTGAAGCAGTTCACCCGGCCTTCGCATATGCTGGATTTGTGTCCGAGGGTAACGTAATTACTCCTGTGTTTGATGAAGGCAAGATGCCTTCTGAACTGAAATTTCCAATCCGTCTGTGTCTGTATGGCCGTGAAAATTGGCAGATCACACAGGAAGAGTATAATGCTTTCCTCACGGAAAAGGGAAATACTCTTGAAGGAGACGGAAAGTACGATGAGGATATGGTCAGAGAAATGATCATTGCCCGCTATCCGGACTTTGACGGAGATCATCTGAGACTTCATTACATGGATAAAGAGAACATTGTTCTTGTTACCATGTATGTGAAGCCGGTAAGTGGTGCTACTGCCGGTAAGAAAAAAGAGGAGCTGTATCCAACCGAAGGTACGACATTGTCATTTATCTTCAATAAGGTTCCGCTTTCTCCTGAGTTGTTTGACGGCAAGAAAGAGATAAGTAAGAAAGAACTTATTTCTTACTGTGCGACACTCTACCCTGAGTACGACAATGAGAATACGCAGATCCGTTACGATAAAGAGCGCAAGCTTATTATTCCGGTTCTGCAGGGATCGTCGAAAGGGGCAGTGTCTGATCTGAAGATGGTCACTGACGCGGAAGAACTTGAGGCTCTTAGAAACAGTGGTTGCTACGAATTGTTTCGCTACATGGACGCGCAGCGCTTATACCGTGTCGAATCGACGCCGGTATCGTTTATTAAGGCTTCAAAAGGATATCCGGAGGCAGGTACTTACGAGTACCGCCTCCCAAAGATTCCGGGAAATATTCTGAAAGATATTGTAGACTTTTTTATGCTGGTAGAAAAAACGTACGGAACAGAAGTTTTGGTACGGATTTATTGGGATCCAGATAAAGAAGAATATCTTTTGGAACTGCCCGAGCAGGAAGTTTCACAGTCTAGTGTCATGACAAAGGATCCTCTTATGGATGGAATGTATCCGATTATGGATATTCATTCCCACTGTCATTATGACGCTTTCTTTTCAGTTGTAGATAATACCGACGAGATTGGAAGCCGTTTATATGGTGTTGTCGGAAGTGTTCACAACAATCCGCAGTTTTTGCTTCGTGCCGGAACAGGTGGATGTTTTGTAAACATTGACGATGCCTCAGTGGTATTTGACCTCGCGAAGAATGAAACCGACTGGTATGAACTGCTTTCTTCACAGATGAAGGAAAAGATTCATACGATGAGAAGTCTTGCAAATGGTTTTTAGTATTGTAGATCCGCCACAATAGATGCGGATAGAAAGGTGGTATTTATGACAGATCAAAAGAAAGCAGATTTAAAGCTGGTAGCAGAGGCTGTTGCACAACTGTATCACGCTATTTCGGATACGGAGGTTACTGTAGCACCAGATAAAGATCGAGAGTTTATTATCGTTAAGGTGAATGGCGCGACCTATCGTGTGAATGTAGAGTGTGAGAATGTGAGAGCAATGGTGCGGTCCGTTGTTAATGAAACTGTTTTAAAGATCTAGGAAGGAGGTAGGGGCTGCATGTATTTGCAGCCCCGGCTTTATATGAAAGTTGGTATTTATTTTTTAATTTTTGGGTTGTCGGGTGCTGGCAGTTTTTTCGCAAAAGAACTTGCGAGATTTCTGGGGACCTGTCAGGATGAACACTTTGACAGCACCATGTTTTTACTTGATGAGGAAGACGTTACAGAATCTGATGTGATGGATTCTTCCTATCTTCCACAGGATATTGGCTGGAATCGTGCCGGAGTTATGCAAGGTGCGTTATCCGTTGCTTATCCACGGCTCACAGTCTCTGCCTTTGCGAAAGGCGCTGATAGCGCAAGCGTGGATGAATTTATGGCTTCGGCTTTTGGCTATGGCCATAAGGATGCCCTTCTGGTAGTTTATGATTTCTCAGATAAGGGACTTGATAAGAAAGGGCGCACTCTTTTTGAAAAGAGGTTTCAGAATATTCTTCTGATCAGACCTCAGAAACAAGAGGTAAACATATGCTCCAAACTTGCGGAGATCGGAAAGATTTCCGAAGGAAAGTCCGTGAAGATCTCAAAAAGAGCAGGAATGGGAAAAAATCTTGAGGTTTCTCATATCTGTATGGCTGTGGCAACACAGTTGTACGAGAACCATCTCATGTTAAATGACATTCCGTGCATGGCTGCTTTGGATAAAGCATATGGACGCCGGTTTTGTAAAAAAAATGACTCATGGCTGGTTGTCTGCGTGGGAACAGGCGGCACGGGAGGTAATTTCTGTAAAGAATTTCCTCATTTGATGCTGAAAAAAGAAGGGATTTCTCTTCTTATGATTGATGGTGATCGCGTGGAAGCGAAAAACACCAAGCGTCAGCCGTATGGAAAACGTGATATCATGCAGAACAAGGCGGATATATTGAAAAAGGATCTTCTTATCGATTATCCGATGCTTGGAGGCAGATTGTTTTCTTGGCCGCATTATCTTGATGATGTGGCAGATCTTGAAAAAGCAATTGCATCAGCGGATATCCCACATGAGCACGTTCTGCTTATTGGTGGAGTTGATAACCATGCTGCGCGCCGTGTAATGCAACGGTATCATGAGAGCAAAGCCGACAGTATCTATGTCGACTCTGCAAATGAGTGGTCAAACGGTGAGGTTGTGTGTTCTGTGCGTGTTGGCGGAATTGATCAGTCTCCGGTACGTTCGTTTTTCTTTCCGAATGTACTGACCGATACATCACCAAGTGCATCAGAGATCAGTTGTGGAGCGATCAATGAGAGTGCGCCACAGCATCAGGTCACAAACCTTACTGCAGCGCAGAACATATTCACATGCATCGAGCCTGTTTTGACTCATGGTGTGGTATATGGAGGAATCGTGTATTTCGATGCTTTTAAAGGATTTGCACGATTTCAGCCTGTCAACAGAGAAATGCTGAGGGAGGCTGCTTATGGCTAGATCAGAGATTCCGTTCTTAAAAGAGAATGGACATATGTATCAGCTCGAAGTTAGCGAACCAGGTGGTTTTCCTGATGCTGCGCTGATTGCAATAGGGAAGATATACCATATCATAGGTATTCGCTTATTACGTGCAAATGGAATAAAGGTGAATGATCACCTTTGTTTCATTGAACGCCCAGGGGAGAAGAATGATCTTGAAGAATTGGAGCAGATTGTGTTGGATAGCACCACGGACTTTGGAGACTGTTTGGAAAAATTCTTTCACAACGTCTATGAGTCTTCGGGGTGGACTGTCGAGCGGTTTCCAATCGAGAGTGAAATTGCCGCTGATGACATCACTTATAGTGGCAAGGACTTTGATCACATGGCGGAGTCTATGTATATGGATTATCTGTTAAAGTACCCGGAAGCATCCAAACACAAAGACGTCATTTTAGAGTCGATCGAGTTTTGCTTGGAGGATGAGTATAACGTCTGTCAGGAAGTAATACTTATCCGAAATCCAAGAGCGGAAAAGATCTTAGGTTATATCACGGAACATCCCGAGTTGAATCAGGATACCGTGATTCAAGAGTTTCGCGAACTCATCAAGATGGCGCTTCTTCCGTTTCCTTGCGGAACGGAAGAAGAAGTAAATAGTATGCTGCGACAGGGAAACACGGAAACGGCAATCTTTTATTACAGTAATGAGCAGTGTTACATTTGTGACAGCTATTCCGCAAATCCTCTCTACATTGCGGCTGCGGCATTGCTTGGAATGGTAATGAGCCAGATCGAAGAGAAGTACAAGATCAGTAGTATTTAAGCAGGCACCTATATGGTGTCTGCAAGAAAGGTGGTATTTATGAAAAAATTCACATATGAAGAGATCGAGCAACAGTTTGAGTCGTTGGGGAAACTCTTTTATGAGAACTGTGCGCTTGTTGGCAGTTATGGTACGGGATGGATGAATCAGGTCAACCATACCTCGTTCATTCCAAAGAGAAAGATTGCATTGGGGATAACCCTTGGCCTTCTTAAGGAATGGGGAATTGGGGTGACAGTTGATCTGTCCGAATATTCATTAGAGTGCCCATATGTCGATGAAGATGAAGATGATGTGATGTCGAATGACGTAGAGGCACTCTGGTCGTGTGGCAGTGCCATGAGCGCGCTGGAAAAAGCTGCGCTTCCTGCTTTAGGCTGGGTAAAACACTCCTATGACGTGGATACTCTATGTGAAGAACTTGGAACCTGTGATGTATTAGACATCGAGGAAGCTGACTTGAACAGTATCCTTGATACAAAAGACAGGGTTTATTCCTTGGAAATCTTAAATCTTTTTGAGGAACGCTGTGAAGATGGACTTCTGGTGGATTCCTATGATATTTACTGGAGCAAGAAAGTGGGGACGGCGTACCCTCTTGCAATGGCAAATGAGCGTTATCAGGCACTGTTTACCGGACTGCTTGCCGAGGCAACGCAAGTCGCAGAACGTGTTCCTGGATATTGGATAAAAGAAGTCCCGATGAAGGACATGTATGGGTTTTCTAATTACTATTTCTCATATATGCCGACAGGAGAGGAAGTGACAGAGTGCCTGTTTCGCCCGCACTGCCTGATCTTCATGGCATTACTGAACGCATTGTGTGACATTATCCTTTCAGAAGCTGCTCCGGTGGCGGGAAAGGAGGCTGCATGATGATCAGTGAGTGTGAAGCCGGTATTATTGATAGGGCAGCGGATGCAATGATTGATGCAACGCAGGTACTTCCTTCTTATCCGGGAGATGAGGATTTCTTTTACAACAGCGAGTCTCAGGAGCAGTATGTTGCTACAAAAAAACTGCAGTTGATTGTTGCTTCGCGGCTTTTAGGCATAAAGGTAAAGATCCATGCGCTTACCAAGGATACCAACGATGACTTGGAAGATTTGAATGAAAGTTACTATTCGTTCATACGCATGGCTTTTGAACATTTCGGCTGGGATTTTTACGATGAGACTGTCCTTGATTGGATGGATTTTGAAAAACTGCAGGAGATAGAAAAACAGGGAGAAGATTACTCCGATGAACTTCAGAGGATTTTAAAAGAAAACCTTGGAGATCACGATGAACTTATCCCTGAAATTTCTTCTGCCGTGCCTAGTCTGATGGAGTGGGAATGCGAAAACAGTTATGTGATGGTGGTCCGTAATAAGCGGATCGATCGCATCCTAAGCTATGCCGAATCGCATCCGAAGATAAAGGAAGATCCTGTCTACCAATATCTTTTTAATACTGCTCAGGATATTTTTCCGATGCCGGCATGGTTTGAAGCGTCGGCGGGGAGCAGGTGTGAAGATCATTCATTTGTGTCCTGGCGGATGTACATAGATGGAGCGCCGGAAGCGTCCATAAATGCATATGAGCTGGAGGCGAGTTTGCTTCTTGGATTGCTTTATGTCAATGAGGGCATAGAGGCTTTGGAAGAAAAATATGCAATAATGTAAGAAAAATGGTATATAAGGCCATGGATAATGCGTAAAAAGCATGTGTCCATGGCCTTTTTGTGTGCTTAAATGACAATAAGAACGTATCTAAGTATGTTTAATTTATATCTATTTTATGAATATTTGCCTTATATTTCGTCCATGTACTAATTTTCGCCATGTGTCATAGCAGGGGCGAAACCCCGCATCCCTCCGCCGCTTTCTTGCCGTTTCTTCCTGATTCCCCGCCTGTTTGCCGGACTGCTGCCCGTTAGCTTTTCGCGGGTGGTTGTCGCCGACTTCCCGGATGACAACTGCTGCCCGCAGAAATCCGGCATATGATCGTCTCTATGTTCTTGATCCAATTTACATATGCGGCTTACCTTCCTGTCTGAGCCTTTTCTTTCTCCCCCTGCTTTTCTTCCGGCGCGCGCGCCCTCTTTCTTTTCTCTCTCTTTTCTCTTGCAATTCTCATAAAGAAGCCCCCTGCGGGGGTAAACAAGGGAACTGTGACATGTGTTTCTTCTATATTATATAGCGGTATATCTTTTGGGATTATATAGGGAACGGTAAAATCAGGGGACAGCAGAAGAGAAGCAGCAGTGTTTAGTTGGATATGGAGGGGCGGTGCAGCAGTCTCATATCTTTCCCCAGTGAGCCATACGCTTACGGGAGGTCACAACGTATAGGGCAGCAGTATTCTAAAGAGACGTGCAGGAGAAGTGGGGGAGAGCGCCGGGCATACATAAGTCTGCCGGGAAGAGAACAAGTGCAGCAGGCTATTTCGCCCCTGCTATGACACATGGCGAAAATTAATGCATGGGCGAAAAGCATACATAAGTACAAGCTTTCTACGGCATTCTGCTTGCAAAACATATGTTCTGTATGGTATAATTTTATTATACAAAACAGAAAGGAAGGTATTGTTATGGCTCTTTTTTGTGAATATGTTTCGGATAGATTCCGCGCCATATGGCCACAGTTTGAAGAAACACTTAAACGGAACAAGACACGCGATTCCTATATGTACTATGTAAACGGGATCTGCAATTTCTGCAAATGCGATTTTCTTGATATTGACAGGAAATGTGCCTGCAGTTACTTTTCATCCCTGTCACATGCAAAGAAAAAATATTCCACTAAATATCTTCATTCCCTTCTGTCAGGGTACCGTTCTATAGCCAGCTATATTATTTCACATAAAGATACCTTGGGATTGGAAGACTATGTTAATCCATTTGTCGATATTTCTTTGTCGGACTATACGGACCAGGTGCATGCATCTGATATTCCGACAATACAACAGATGAAAAAGATCTTATCAACGGCAAAATCGACAGATCCTCAGTTATACCTTATTTTTGCTTTTTCTTTTTATTGCGGATTGTCCATTTCGGAGATTCTTTCAATAACCCCTGATAACATTGTTATTGATCAGAATGATAACGTCGGTATTTGCATCTCCAAACCATCTGGCGATAAAAAAAGATATGTTAAGGTTCCGTCCTTACTGCTTCCGGATTTAGAAGCGTTTTGTAATAATCTTGGTACGCGTTCCTTCCTGTTTGCAAATAAGAATGGACGGCCATTGCAGACGCGCACTCTGCAGTTGAGTATTAACCGGTTTATGAAAACTCTTTGTTTTTCAAGAATATATACGATGCAGCAAATACGAAATGCATCAGTTGCGTATATGAGGGCAGCGGGGGCGCCTCTTGAAGATGTCGCAAGTTACACCGGGATAAGTGAACGCTGGATGCACCGGTACGATGGCGTGATCGAAGAGCTGACGTTTGCCCCATGTGATTTTATACGCATAACTGCTTGAGCACGGGTGACTTACTCCGCTTAGAAATATAGGATTCAGCAAAAAGGATCATCTCATTATGAGGAATAGAATATACGATGAAGAACGTGCAAATTAACAGCACTCGCAGGAGAAAATAACTGCATGAGAAAATACACAAAATTAGAGTTGTAGAAAGGATATATGAATGATTCTAACAGAACATGAACAGGTAATTATTAACAATATGAGACACCCATCAATTCGTACAGTAACGGCGAGCAAATCGTATAAAGATTTATCCGATGAAGAGCTTACTTCACTAATTGGCAAAATAGATGACTATGTGAATGAAATTGGTGAAACACAGAGAGCTTTCGGTAATTATGATGAATTTTACGTATTAGAATTTGATTCGATTAAGGCTCGTCTAGTAGATGAATGTCAACGCAGAAAAATTATGCTTAGAATGTAAGGCGATAAATTTGACGTTTATCGAAAAGAATATAATGAAATAGTAAATAGCGCAATGAATCATCCTGTTGGTAATATGATGTATAAAATTCGTCAAATCAAAAGAATTCTTATGGAAGAGTTTCCAAGAGAAGCAAACGATGAAAAAGCAGAACTTGTTGCAAATAGATTATATGACCAAATTATGTACGAAGACAAGGATGTTTAATTTGAACAGATACAATACTATAAAATATAAAACCACTATACGAATTCCCAAAATAAATGCATTGTGGTTTTACTGTTCATTTTTCCCTTAATGACATTGCATAAAAACAACCCTCCCTTTTCTCTTTAAAAGAGTTCTGGGAGGGTTATCTTTTATTTACCCCGTGCTTAACTTAATGACATTGCATTATGAGGTGGTTCTTTTTGTATGTCTTATTCTCGTTCATGGTCTTGGTCAGCTACCCACCACCCTTAAGAGTAGTGGTTTTCCGCCTATGAATAACGCAATGGGTTTATTTATGAAGTCGAAGAATTACCTTGAAGATTACCATTGCAAAAATGTTTATTTACCTGTTGACTTTTTATTCCGATTTGTGACTATACTCCATTATCAGGCAACATGAAGCATTCGCAGAATAGAATTTTCCTGATATCAAATTTAAAGAGAAGATACGAACATGTGCTGGTGTATCGCTTATAGAATATTTGTGGCAACTTTTCGTTCTATTATTCTTTGTGGTAATTGAAATATATGCTACAGTTCATGTTGTCAGGCAGATGCCAGACAGTACTACTCTCATTAATTTATATTTTTCAACATCGTCTGCCACTGGTATACAGTGGCAGACATCCTCAAAAATGAGGATGTGAAAGGAGGCTTTTATTTGCATCAATCCAGCCGGGAAAGACGTAACCAGCTCTCGGAAATTCGTGAGCGAAAGATCCGTGATGGGAAAAATGTAAGCGAGGAAGCCCGAGCGCGTTTCCGCCGCCCTCCATATTACATGCAGTCTCCAACAAAATAAGGCGGCGTACAAATATGCTGGCACATTCTTGTTATACTACAGAAGATGCCCTTTTATTCGGGGTGCTGATGGTCAAACGTCAGATGTGCATGTACGTGACGCATGGAAAAGATCATGTCTTCCTTAAGATCATGTCTTCCTTATTGATACCATGCGGACACCATACAGTCTGGTCCACTTACGGACAACCGGCTCTACCCGGGGCCGGGAATTTTGCACTATTATTTCAATGGTAGAATATTCGCGCTATCTTTGATGCAAGAGAACCCCCTTTTATTCCCTGCATCACATTTCCATGATCGCAATATCCGGACCGGCAAGGGTATTCGTTTCCATCCTTGTTTTCATGGCATCGGTCCGGATTGTTACCTAACGAGTCCTTGATACGGCTTGCCGGAATTTTTTATCTTTGAAAAGGGTTCAGTTTCATTTCTTCCGTTTTTTCTGCCCTTTTTGACATATGTTTCGGCGCTTTAGTGAGAGAGACTCCTGCTGATATGTATCGGCAAAAGACTCTTTGGACAAAATCTCCTTTTTATCTCGCCACCCAATCAGGCAGAGATGTTTTGCGAAAGACTCCGGTTCGATTCCGGAATGGTGCATTTTGCATAGCTGGGAAGTGAGCCTATGTATCTAAAAGTCGGGCTGATTTTGCAGCCTTATGGTGAGGCGGCAGTTCTATGCAACTGCGTAAGCACTCACCGAAATCTGTGTTAAGATATATTTGAGGCTTTAGAGGTATCTGATTTAACACGGATACAAAACGTTCCGGCTCCCCTCATCTTTGCGATAATGGCTTTAGAGGTATCTGATTTAACACGGATACAAAACGGTAAGAAAGTTACTGTATACGATGAAGTGCTTTAGAGGTATCTGATTTAACACGGATACAAAACTAAAGTGGCAAGCGAAGCGGAGGCATTTGAGCTTTAGATGTATCTGATTTCTCGCGGATACAGGGAATATTGCTCGTGATGTTATTTTGACTAAGTTTTTCTCCATTAAACAAATGAATAAAACTACCTATTCCCCATGGTTGAACCATGGGGAATTTTATTTCAAAAATATTCAAAAATTTTCCATAAAAAATTATTTTGTGACCTACTAATATATGAAAGGAGGGTAAGTGAACGTGACGTGATAGAAGTTCCTTCATGACATATGCATAACATACCTTTTGTGTGTCATGGGAGGGCATAGCATACTTAATGATAAATTACTAGAAAGAAAGGAACGGAGACGCATGAATAAATTTGAAAAAATCTTAAAATCATTACTTATTATAGGTATTAACGTCAGCATACTGATGCTGACTACTTTCTCAGGTACGGGACAAGACAAATTCACGTCGGAGCTATATATAGGAATTGTTCTTCTTTGGATGTCGATGTTCTTTCTGCCTGCAGCTTCTCTTGGCAAAGAGAAAGATTTAGTAGTAATTGATATATGTAAATCTTTTACTTCCGACATTGTCTTTGCGACCATATTTAGTCTAGCCATGGGACTACGTACTGGACTCGTTCTGGCGGATCCGCTTTCTGTTGCAATTAAAGCATGGCTCTTTGTCAGTGTGACTGCCTGTGCGATAATCGGGTTAAAAGAACGCGCCGACAGATGCGGGCACATCGTATACTTCATCTATGCCTTTGCAATGCCGGCTGTGATCGTTCTTATATCCATTGGAGTATCGACTAATGTAGCAATCATTATATCTATTGTTGTCTTGACGATCGTAGCCGATAGCGTCCACGTTAAGAAATAATAAAAGAACCTTGGCATCAATATACATGTCTAGTTTTAAAAAGATTTTCTTAATGTTACTTTTAGTCTGACAAGAATTGCTGGTTTACAGAAATTTAATCATAATATCGCATAAAATAGGGACTTCTGAAATGTGTTAAAGCATTGGAAGTCCCTATTTTTACCATATTTTCCATTCAGAGTAAAAGTAACAAGGTTGTTACTTTTACTCTGAAAATTAACCATCCTTATATTTATCATTCGTAAATACATTTTTTCTTGACAAATCTTTCTTTATTATTCCTATAATTCTTCCGAAATGATAAATACCCTATAGGAGGTTACTTTGAAGAACAAAAAATACCAACTTTTCCTCTTCATTACGATTATGGGAATGTTTATGCTGCCTATCACATCCTCTGCGCAGGAAGTTTCTTCGCAATTATTACATTTAGATAATATGCAAACGGATAAAAAATTGTTCCTGCAGGCAGGCATTTCAGCCGCGATTAGCGGACTTGCTGACAGTGATCCTTCATCATTGAATGAAGAGGACTCTTCTGATGCAGATACAAGTGATTCTGTTGATACGTCCAATTTGATCGTATACACCGGAACCGACGCTCTGTTTATATATCAGAATAATACCTTGGATGGAAATCTGATAGGCATGGTTCCGTCCGGAGGCGCTGGGAAAATTCTTGCTGAAGGAGAAACCTGGTATCTCATAGAGTCTGGCCAATATACCGGCTTCGTTCAAAAAAATGGGTTTTTAATCGGAGATAGGGCAAAAGCATACGCGGACAAACATTTTGATAAGGAAGCGACCATATCCTCGGATACTGCTTTTGCATATGATACGAAAGACTGCGAGGGTGCAGTATTGTCCGTCCTCGCAAAAGATACTGTCCTTAAGGTCCATCGTAGTAAAGGAGATTCTTATCTTCTTTCTATCAACGGGGTGAAGAGTTATATTCCGGCGAAGGATGTGACCATCCACAACATTTATGGAACTGCCGTCGAGCCGGATCTGCAAACCTATGAAGATTTATATCCGGAAGCAGCACTTGGGACATACGATAGCTGTGACAACTACAACAAGAACCAAATAGTTTCCGCGCCAGTGGAAACTCCGGACAGTGTGTGTACGGGCCTGATGAATGACATCGTTGCGTATGCCATGCAGTTTCTCGGTAATCCGTACGTGTGGGGTGGTGAAAGTCTTACAAATGGATGTGACTGCTCCGGTTTCGTAATGAAAGTATATGAACACTTTGGATATTCACTTCCTCATGGATCATCTGCACTGAGAGGATGTGGACAAGACGTATGTGGTTCCACATGGAATGAAAAGCTTGCCTTGCCGGGTGATATAATCTGCTATGAGGGGCATGTAGGCATATATATTGGAGATGGCAAAATGATCAATGCCTCCAATCCTACCAACGGAATCATAATTAGCAGTGTCACAGCCCGAAACGACTTTGTATGCGCAAGACGCATTGTGTCTGGCCACTCTGGCGGATATGGTGGATTATCTGATACAGAATTCAATGAACTCTGCCGCATTGTGGAAGCAGAAGCAGGAGGCGAAAACGTTGATACGCGAGTGGCCGTATGTGATGTCATTTTAAATCGTGTGGCAAGTGAAAAATTTCCAAATACGATTCATGATGTCATATTTGCCGGAAAACAATTTTCTCCCGTATCCAACGGACGGTATTTTTCTGTGGTTGTATCCGATTCTACACGAAAAGCGGTGCAGAAAGCGATTGATGAGCCAGATCACAGTATGGGTGCTCTGTATTTTATGAACCCCAAGTATTCGGATCCATCTAATGTTGATTGGTTTTATTCTTCGCTCACATACCTGTTCTCTTATGGGGATGTTGAATTTTTCCGTTAAAAAATATAAATTTGTTTGGAGGAATTGAAATGCTATATACTTATCCGATATGTCTTGTTAAAGGGGATGGATATACTGTCGTGTTCCCGGATTTCCACACGTTTATTTATGTTCATGGAGACCGGGAAGAGTCCCTGAGTTATGCCCGATCGGCGTTATACTCTTACATTAAAATGAATTTAGATAACAAGGCTCCTATTCCGCCTGCGACGAAGGTAGAACAGCTCAATATGAATGAACTTGGTGAAATTTATGGGTTCCCGCCTGAGGATGGCAGTCTTGAGGTTATTGCAGTTGGAATCAAAGAACTCAGCTATCAGTATCCCGCCTGTTTTTACCGGTGTGAAAATGGGTATCGCGCAATATTTCCTGATCTAGGAGATTTATCTGTTACCAGTGGAACGCGGAAAGATGTATCTGCAGCGGCATCCGACTGCCTTTGTAATTATTTAAAAAACCAGATGCGCCGAGGAATTAGTATCCCCAAGCCCACACGAAAAGAATCAGTCTCTGCGAAGAGGGTGGGGGATGCTCTTAATCTTGATTTTGAAAACGCGTTCGTAGATATGGTGATGGTAACGGTATAAGGCCCGTGCTGAAATATAGTTAAGGGAAAAATTTCCCATCTTCCAAAAAATCATCAAGATAGCATCCTAGTACCACGGCTATATTGTTTAGATCGTTGATTCGTACTGGGTGCGCACGGTGCTGTTCCCATGATATGATAGTTTCAACCGGGACTCCGGAAAGGTCCGACAGCTTCTTTTGTGAAATTCCTTTTGATTCGCGGATAGCACGCATCTTATCAATATCAAACATTATGCATTCCTTTCATATTACTAACAGTGTTGCTTATTTATTTTGATTATAAATTTTAATATAGAGTATCACAGTTTTTTTATTCGCTCAATAAATATGCGAAAATAAGAATATGCGAAAATTGTTTGATCTATTATCCTTGTCACAATGATAGGAACATGTTATCGTTAATGCATAAGATAACACCGCATCCGTTATTCTTTCGATTTTACGGGTGCCACTCATAGAAACTTTATCAATAACAAAGCCGGCTTACAAATCCTATATACGGTTTTCCCGGCATCACATTCATTAACAGGAGGAAAATGTTATGAAAAATTCAAAGAGACACTTCACTGTATTTAAAAAACGTTTCTGTTCGGCTATCCTTTCCGCGGTCATGCTTGCAACATTCGTACTCGCAGCTTTACCTCAGAATGCTTCGGCAGCAAGTACCGGCAAGTCTGCGATCTCTGTCGCTGATTTCGCGGATAAGATTAAAAACGCGGTTGATGTGGATGTTTTGACCGATAGCGGCATCAAAAATACAAAAGCAAATACAACCGTTCAGGTTGCGGCCTATCTGCTGGAAAAAGCAGACTATGCGATCAACGGCGGCGTATATTCCTATGATTACGATCTGTTTATCCATGTGCGGGACTACAACCGTATCAGCGATCTTAAGAAAGCCAAGAAAGCATACCGGCAGTCCCTTATGATGTGCTACACAAAAGGAATCATGATCGGAAAAAGCAACGGCAAGTATTCGCAGGACAGAAAGTTCTCTCCGACAAAGAAGATCACAAAGGATGATGCGGACAAGATGGTAAAGAGGCTTGCAGATACAAGCAAGCGCTTCAAACTTACTTATGATGGTCAGCTGACACGTAAGGTCAATCTCCCAAAGAACTACAAGGAATACCCGTATATCCTTGCAAGCTTTCCAAATTCGTTCTATGAAAAGAAGATGTGGTATACAAAGCAGAGAAATAATTCCGGATGGCATACAGAAACTCCAAAACAGACGGCAAAAAATGAAGATTCGGAAGTGCTCGACATGATCTGTGATACCGTCCGCAAGAACCTGGAACTTCGTCTCAATGTCAACTACAAGAAAACCTTTACTTCCAAGTGGAAGTCAGAACTCGCAGATACTTATTTCGATCCCAGTGATATGACTTCGGATATCAATAAGTATGTTAAAGCGGCAAAAGCCCGCAAGGTTGTAATTGAGAGTTACAAGATTGTCGTCGATCCGTCTATGATGTGGAGAGATGGAAGTGCTGATTATTATGTGAAAGTATATGTGCAGTTTAAGGTAAAGAGAGGCAGCGTTCCGACAGCCACAAGTAAAAATCAAAATGAAGTTGTTTTCAGTAGATATACGGCTATGAAAAATCTTGAATCCCATAAGACAGTAACATTTTGTGACGAATTTAAGGTCTTGGTGTCCGGTAATAATGGGAACATTGCTCAGATGGGAATAGAAAATGATTCCATTTCAAATGTATTTGTAAAAGTAAAATAAAAACAGTTGTTTGCAGGAGGTATATTCGATGTACGATATACCTCCTATTTTGATATGTGAATTTACGTCTTTTCTTCTTGACAAATCATATTGATTTATGAGTAAGATGCTATATCTTAAGGAAAGGAGCATCTTATATGCCAAAGAGACGAATTATTTTGGCACCACTATTCATGGTGGTTGTTTTGCTGACTTTATTATACATTCATCCACCGGAAATAGTATCTGCGTCTAGCGGCGTCAAAGCAGTAATTAAAAAAGCAACGGGAGATTTGGAATTTACTCTGACTGCTGCACCCGCATCCAGCAGTACGAATCCACACTGGAAGACGGTAGGATTTTATATCACAAGGAAATCAACCGGACACAATGGTATAGAAGACACAAAATCCTCGTATTGTATCTTCTTTGACAACATGCCGAAAGGGTGTAAGAAAGATGAGCATCTACAAGATGGTCTTGTGTATACCACCTTTACAATTCCCAAGAAGTATGTCCTTGAGTTATGCGATAAATCGGGTGTGTCTTATGAGTCCCTGACGGCAACCGGCGGCAAAGTATACCTGCAGGGTGTCCTTCAAGGGTACAAGCCAAGCACCGGCAGGGCGTTGACGGAGCGGTGTTACACATTGTCGCAGATGAAAAAGACACGCTACGGACGTACGGTCAACGGACATTACTGGAGCGGTATCCCATGGAGCGGTTCCTGCGATGAAGGCTGGCAGCAGAGATACGATATCGAGGTCACCTACGTTCCGGATGAATCACCGGTAACGATCAACTACTACCAGTGGATGCAGAAAGCCAAAAAGTGGAAGCTTGTTGCATCGGTAACAAATTGTAAAGAGGGACGTATTGAAAAGGACGATTCCGGAGGGTACTTTACCCGCAATATTAACAACGGAATAAACAAACAGTGGCAGTCAAACGACACATCCAAAGGAACAATCCTTGATGGCAATGGCCTCGGTCTTGCCGGTAATGGAAAGCTGCTGCCAAATGGTAAGTATGAATACAACGGACTTTACTACTACGGACGTAAACCGATCAGTACAAGTTCCAAAAGCATTCCCGCTAAGCTTTCAAGCGTACTTCCTACAGGAAGTAACAATACACACGGCAAACTGAGTAATTATTACCTCTTTGCCACAAGAGAAAGTGAGGTTTCCAGTCAATTTTCCCGGGGATCCCGCATCGCGGCAAAAGGAACGAAAACCGTTACTTATAGGAAGAATCGGTATACAGATAAGTCTGGTGCCCTTTCAGAAAGCTATAAGAACTGGCTTTCTAAAGCCCGACAAGACTTTAAGGTCTTAAATGGTGGCACTGTAATTAATGCTTACTACAAGCCACAGACGAATCCCGAGACACTGAAACCGGAAGAAGATACCATTTCCGATTCCCATCTCATCCCGGACACTGCAAAAGCAGTCATTCAGGCAGATAACCGTGGAAACGAGAAATTTGATTCCACGCAGGGAATACCTACATCGGAAACGCAGTATGTCAATCTGACAACTGATCAGTATCTGTACCAATATACTTTTAAGCGCTATCATGCAAAGAATCGTTTTAAGCAGTATATTAGTTGTTCGCATGTGGCAGGCAAGAAAAAAGATCCCAATAATCCGGGGCAGTATATTACCACATATGAACACGATCATGACGAGAAAACGGTAGAACGTGAATATTCCTATTGGAAAGTTCAGGCACTTACGGTATATGGTATCAAAGAAGCCTCCGTTGATAATTATTCGTTGCCAGATCCGGATCAATCTGTAACACTTTTACCCGGTAAGACATATTCCGAACCGAAGATCTCATTATCAAGTACTGGTGGAATTGTCAAAAAGCCTGAAAATGGACAGCTTGTCGGACAATATGAGGTAAAGAATGATACATTAACCGTCAATGGAACAACTGTGATGGATGGTCGTGTCTGCATAAAACAGACCTCTGACCCGGGTTCATTTCCAAGTCCGTCAATAACAAACCAAGATGACTTGTATAAGTGTGATCTTAGAATTGAGCCTACCAAAGCTAATGGAGTATGGGAATCAGATGCATCGGTTACTTACGCACCATGCTTTCGCTACAATGGAAAGAACGATGAAATTGATATTAATATCAATGAGGTAAACGATGTTACGATACATACACCTACAGTATGTTATCCATCTATTACAGATGCAAAGGAATATACTCAGCTGGTAACACCTGGAACTGACTGCTATCATTTGGTTCTTGACCGTACCTTTACTGTAAATTTTCCTACATCCGGATTTCACAGTGATCTTAAAGGCTACGGCGAACGAGACTACTCGAAGTATATCACTACAAGAGAAGTCTGCTTTCCTTTTGATGTGTATTTGACAAATGGGACAGGAGGATATGAATATCATGCAGCGAACACATGGATCAGCCTGTCGCAACAATATACTCAGTTCTATTTGCCTATATGGGTCAATGAAACAGGTTCAGTTGGAATTGATTTCAGAACCAAAACCATAAATTGTGATGCGAATAATGGCGCAAGTTATGAAGAAACTGAAGCTAATACATTGTACGAGAATTATGTTGCTACTGCTACATTATATGCAGAAGTATCAGGGCGGCTGTATGGTCTGAACGTCTATGATGTATCAGATTATCCGATTTGGCAGTTGGTATTCCGTAAGGAAAATTCATTACAACGTAGCGGTCAGTATTATTCCATTGGACTGAATAATCAGAACGGCGTTCAAAAGCGTACAGATATGACTCTCCCAATGGTCAATGGAGATAATCCTATTGCCCATAACATGGGAACTCTTAAAACCGGTTATACCACAAGAATGTCGCTCACAACTATCGGAAACATGTATCATGGAACTGATTATATTACCCTCACGCCTCGATTCTTTTATGTATCCTATGATGGTACAAAAAGAGAGGAAGTGGATCTGTACTATAATGGTACAATTGAGGGAAAATATAGAACGGTCGTAAAAATCGGAAGCAAAATGGATCAAAAGAATGTAAAAAGTATGACTCTTGGAAGTCCATATACTTCGGTTCCTGACAGTGAAATTCAGGCAAAAGCGAAGATCGCTGGACTTGATGAAAAAGATATCCTTGCCGCAACAAATGCAGTATATAGTTACGGTAAAATTACTATTCCATCAAAATTATCGACCTATATTGGTAGCGGATACGCTCCGTCAGGCATTATTCCAAATAATGTGAATGCCGATGATGTGACTCGTAGCATGCAGCGGTGGTATTTTGAATATTCCCTTCCAAGTGATGTTCATGCTGTAAGTAAGGGATACGATGTTGACTCTTACGCCCATAAACACAACGGCATTGATTACAAAGAAAGTTTTTGGAAAAAAGATGGTTATATTGTTGTAAACTTTGATGTCGTCTCTTATGAAACAGGTTTTGATAAGTATCAGGTGGAAGCAGATACTGGAGAAGGCTGGTTGGAAGGAGCCGACGTCTTCGAAGAAGTAACCTCAACACCACTTCCAAGATTGAGTTATATCAATGCTCAGAATGTATTTGCTGGGTACTGCAATATGTGGCAATTGGAAGGATTTAGATCAAAACGAACTGATTTTGAAGGAAATGTATTTAATTTCCGATATGGTGATACACTTATGTATTATCTTGATCAGTCAGCTCAGAGTGATTACAGATCTTATGGAACACATTAAAAATTACCAAAAATTTATTAAGGAAGGCACTTGGGTGCCTTCCTTTTGTGTTTAATTCGGCAAATAAAATTTTCTCGATAAAATAAATCTTGCTATTTTGTTACCCATATGATATTAATTAGACAAATAATAAAATAAAACAAAGGAGGTAGATTTTATGACGTATTCCATGCCAAATGTTAGAGATTTGTTGAGTTCATTACGAAACGCAGGCTGGTATATTACGGCATTTGACTTCCATTACAATAAACACGATTATGTCGTCGTGTTTGAAGACGCCGCTTGCCTGAATAAGAATATACAATATTTTAGTGCAGCCTTAACTTTTTATGATATCCACCATCCGAACAGGGTACTTCCTGACGTATATGCAAATGTTTCTAAACTCAACATTCCATTAAGCACTTTTTATGAGTTTTTCGATATTGACAAGAACAATCGCGCGTACAATAGTGGCGATGTTATATTTTCTTTTTATTCTAAATTAAACAGTAATATGCCTGGATCATTTAACCCGACATCCAATAATGCTCATCAAAGAGAAATCTTATCAACAATCGAGCAGCGTGAGCCAAGTGACGGCATGTGCTGCTATAGTGCAAGACATAACCCTGGGACAAAAAAGCGTTCGGCATTCAACACCGCGAAAACAAGATTGCTCCGACCATCTTTATATCAAAAAATTGGCGAAGGGGATCCCAAGATTAGTTTTTGTTATAGAAGAGACAATGAACTCGACGACAATGAGATTATGCGAAAGCTGAAAAATGAACTGCATAATGACTAATGTTATATGTATGCCGTGTCTGCATCGAAAAAGATGTGGTACATCCGGATTTGCTAAGAAAAGGATTTACTTAATCAAGCATAATGCAGAAAGGTAGTATTTATTAAAAGGATCATCTCATTGTGAGATGGTCCTTTTTTGTGTCTTATTTTCCATTCAGGATCTGATTCTCTTTAATCTTTCCACAAAAATTATTGCAATAGATTTGTTGCGTTGAGATTGAAAAATTACCGGCGAATCAAATAGGGAGAAGAGATGTTGCAATTTTTGGTAATTTGTGGTATAAATATATACATAGTATTTTAATTTATTTTTTGTGATTCATCCGAATCGCGTGTTATACTATCTGGCAAGATGGTCCACTTTTTTAGTGGGCTTATTTTTTTGCCTGGAAATGGGTTTCTTCGTATACTTCCTGTTTGTTTTTCATTTTAAACCCGGTTTCCCTTAATCTGATAACCACACGATTCCCTGAATCAGATCTGTCTTTTGATGGTGACGTTTCGTTTGGGATAGTAAAGATTGCAGAGGAAAAGGAGATTAGTTAAAGAATGAATACAATATGGAATGGATATTTTGAAATCCTGTTGGTTTTCTTATCAATTTTATATTATGTAGGCCCGCCACGATAGATGCGGTGCAGAAAGGTTGTTTTTATGTTTAGAAAGTTTGTAATCACAATGTCACTTATTACGGTTGTTGCAGTATCCTCTATTACGCCTGCTTATGCAGCAAGCTACAGCTGCGATACAGCAACAGAAAACTTTTTCTCTGGTAATTCCGATCAGGGAAATGGAAATAATAGTGGTGACAATTCCTCAACAAATTCCGGTACAAACGGAACAACTGAGGACTTTAAGCCAGACAACGGCAATCAGACACCATCTGATTCCAATAATGGTGCAAGTAATGATAATGGTTATAATAACAGTGAAAGTGCTCCTACCACCACTCCTACATATGTTTATGTAACCGTTCCATCATCTAGCACAACAACAGTTACTCCATTAACACCTACTCTTAACGATAGTGCAAAGTCCGATGGGGTACCTGCATCCGTTGCAAAAAATTGGGCATATAAGCTCAATGATTCAAAACGGTTCATTGCCTTACAGCGTTACGTGGGCTCTGACAAAAAAGTCAGCGTACCAGGAATGGTAAAGGTGAATGGAAAAAACTATACTGTAGTTCTTTCAAAAAAAGCCTTCTACGGAAACACAACAATTACAAGTGTGTCCATCAATAAGAAGGTACGCACCGCTTCAGGCAGTGCTTTTAAACTGTTCTATGGATGTACAAACCTGAGAACAGTAAAAGGTATGCCATGGGATGTTACATCTATGAATCGTACCTTTATGGGATGTAAAAACCTTAAATCGGTTTCCGGCATCCCTGCAACCGTGATCAGAGCAAATTATGCTTTCAGCGGCTGTGCCAAGTTACAGACAGTAAAACTTTCATCCAAAAATCTGAAGAGTGCTTATGCCATCTTCAATGGATGCAAATCTTTGAAGTCTGTAAAGGGTATTAGTGCAAAACGCGCAAAGAAGATCAATGGATTTTTTTATGGCGTAAAGTCTAATATTGTAAAGTAGTAAATCGTAGCCAGTGTCTGTGACGACAGAAACTGGCTACAAACCTATTATTGACCCTTGATGGGTTTTGCGTGGAGATGATATCAAGAGCGCTTTGCCCATGGGAGGGGCAGTAGTATGGAAATTTACAAGAATGGTTTTTATCAGATGATGGATGCCACAATGTCTCTTTATGAGATTATCTGCACCGGAGAAACAAATTCTGAACGGGAGCGCTGTTCAATTACCTTCGCAAAAATGGTGGTGCGTTGTGCAAATTGGGCATGCCTTGCAGGTCTTATAAGTAAAGTAGACTTTTGTGAGTACGATCCAGCCGCTAAAATACGCATGGAGTATAACTCTCTGCTTGCATTAAGAGCAGCGGCAAATGAAAATTGACACTCTGACAAATGCTTTTTAGTGTGTTATACTATCCTTAACATAAGGACTGAACTATAAAGAGAAAGTCCTTATGGGCTTCCTCTTTATTTTATTAGGAGGAAGAGAATGGGCATTGTATATGACTCAAATGGAATTCCGTTTGCTTTCCCGCGTCTCATTTTGGACGATCGAGAGGCATCGAAAGTTTTTCATGAAATAAACAATCTATATCATTCAAAGTACAAAGGGAAACGGTATGCTATGCATCGAACACTTGATTTGCAAGGCTGCTATTGTATCTATTACTTTGAAAATCATGGATTTAACGATTACAATATCGTAGAAAAGTATTTTGATTAGGAGGTGTCATATGACAGATTTGATCAGAAAAGTTAATGAACTGCCTGATGTGTATGATGATTTTCTTCTTGGTGTTATCAATTATGCCAAGAAGAACCCGGAACATGTTAAATTGCTAAATGAATATTTTGATTCTCATTCTAGTCTCTCCACTGCAGATGTTGTGGAGTTTATCATGTCCCAACCCAATTTTCACACTTATAGTGCAGTAAAACACGGTGAAAAAGTTTGTTAAAAAAAATCAGCATCAAATATAATGTTTTGATGCTGATTTTCTTTTATAAGGGCTATCATCCCACTACTTTAGCTATGGGAGTGTCAATATATCCATTTTACATATGGAGCAACAAGTCCATATGCGGCAATACTTGACATGCGAAAATGTCCAATATTTTATCTCTGTCATTGCTCTGTGTTGCTTCTACTAAATAGTCATAAGAACTTATAAGGTAATCAATCGTATCTTGCAGACTCGAATATTCGTGAGGTTTAATATTTAATGATTCTCCATTTAACGTTTTCATAACTGCATTATTGAAATGTTCGTATAGACGTTCTTCTTTTTCGAACAAATCATTGCATTGCGGTGTCCCAACTGTATTTTTCATTTGTTCTAAAATTGCTTTGATATGTGGGGCAAGGTAAACTGCTTGAGCCATCGGAAGATCTGGCATTTTTCCAATGATTTCATTCAATTGTGCATCCAGTTTCCTGCAATGCTCCTTATATTGTAAATACCCTTCCTGAAAAAAAGGATTCTCTATTATTTCTGCAAAATGCTCTGCTAACAGATCTTTTTCCATTTTTTTGCGTCTTCATCCGAGAGTCCATTATATCTTTTTATATCTATCTTATTCATTTTATGCTGAAATTCTTTCCTCTTCATAAATAAATCCTTTCGTATCCTTTGGGAAATCTTTTTCATTTGTTTTCTTATATAGTAGCATTGTTTTCTCCATTTGTATATATTTATAGTTATTTCAAATTCTTGAAACAAAAAAACTATGATACTTGACATTTTATCCGGAATTATGACTACAATGCGTCAATCTTAAGAAAGGAGTTCTTTTATATGAAAAAAAGAATCACAGCCATTATGATGGCACTTACGATGTGCATGACCATGGTTCCGGTCAACACATTTGCTTTGACACATTCCCCAGGGCCGCAGATCGTATCCGTTATGGAAATTGCGGATTCCGATTCAGATGCGGAAAGTACAACTGGAAATAAGTTTCAAACAGGAAGATTGTTTGTAACCGGGGAAAATTTTCCAGATTATTATGGTGCAACCGAAAAAACTACTAGCGGTGGAGTGACGTTATTGCAATATGCGTCTTCTTCCGACGCTCAAAAAGCATACGTTGCATTTAAAGACGCTGGTTATTCTGTCTCGATCGATGAGGTATATGGAGATGACTATGTTGACTCCGGCGTTACCTATGCGGGCGATGTTATGGGGCAGTATGGAACCAATGTAAAGGATTCCACCAATACAGTGACTCTTTCTTTGGCTTCAGAAATCATGGGACTCTCTATCTCTTCAAAAAATATTTCTGATGCGCAGAATGCAACAGCCATTCAGGATGTTGGCGTTGCTGTGATTGATTCCGGAATTGATACAGGTTCTAATTTTAGTAGCCGGTTTTCAGGACGCGTTCTAAATGGATACAATGTTCTGTCAAACTCTTCGAACACAATGGACGATTATGGTCACGGTACCTTTATTGCAAGTATTATTGCAAACAATACACCATCAAATGTTAAGTTCATTCCGATTAAAGCAGTCGGTGCTGACGGAAGTTTTACTGCATCAAGGCTCGCTGCGGCATTGCAATATATTGTAAGCAATCCGGCGGGAATTAATGTTGTAAACCTGTCATTATCCATTTGTTCTTTGGATAATACACAGATGGATCAGATTACATCCTTTATTAATCCATATATTGACGCTCTGTATTCCCGTGGAATCATTGTCGTAACATCTGCCGGAAATAAAAGTTCAAAATATCCGAATATGACAGCTGATGATTCATATCCTGCAAATTACAGTAAGGTTATCGCTGTTTCAGGCGTCGCTGAATCAAACGGAAAGTGGAGTGCTTACTCCCAAGGATTGACGGGAAATTGCGTTGATCTGACTGCACCGGCGAGATTTATTCGCGGTGTGGAAGCATCCACGATGAATATGACCAAAGCAGCCGCTTCAAACAACTGGAGCGGAGAGTATTTGTCTCTAGGAGATGGAACATGTCTTATGTCTGGCACTTCTCAAGCTGCAGCATTTGTTTCTGCCGCAGCTGCGCATATCTATAGTTATGATACAAATTACAGTGCGGCAGCCGTGGAAAATGCACTTATCCGAAATGCTTCAAAAGCGGTTCTGGGTGGGTATAGTTCCACAAGAGATAATTCATACGGATATGGTTATCCTGAAATGAGTGCTTATGTATATGTTACCGGCAGTTATAACCCTTCAACGGGTGGATATGCAGGACTTGTTCCAAATTTTGATGTGATTGTTGACAATGCAAGCGGTACAGTAAAACTCGTAAAATACACCGGTTCGGAGACATCCGTATCTGTAGCCGATAGTTATGTAATTAATGGACGCACATATAAAACTGTTCTTGGAAAGTCAACATCAACAAGCGGTCCATTTTCTGGAAATACAACTATTACAACAGTTATTTTCGGCGAAGGAGTAACTTGCGAGGGTGGCGATGCCTCTTACTTATTCTATGGATGCAGAAATCTTACGTCTGTAAATCGTATCCCTTCAAATGCAACGGATATCTCATATATTTTCTATGGATGCGAATCCCTACTGCAGCTTCCGGATGTTCCTTCCGGTGTGAACAAAATGGATTATGCTTTTACTAATTGTAAAAAAGCTACCGGAACAAGTAATATTACCTCAAGTGGCGTGTCAAGTGCCAAAGATGCCTATACAGGAACAAATGTTGCGATTCTTGTTCCCGCTTCATCAACAACGTACACAGTTATCAAGAAAGAACTGGCCTCTTCCGGAAATCAGAGTACTTTAAACGGTGAGAAGGTTTCACCAACCAATGGAAACAATGGATCTGGCACAAATAATTCAGCTTCTTTTAGTGTAACATTCCATTATCGAAATAAGGATGTAAATAAGAACGGTACGACTAAAAAAACATTTGTCAAAAAAGGAGCTAATGCAAAAAAACCTAAGGATCCTGCATTAAAAGGTTATGCGTTTGTTGGGTGGTATACATCCTCTGGCAAAAAATACAGTTTTTCTTCTAAAGTAACAAAAAATATCCATCTTTACGCGAAATGGACTTCTGTAAAAGTTGGTGCAACATCCATTACCTATCTTAAGTCCAATGCGCCAGATTCCTTTGATATCAGATACAAAAAAGTATCCGGAGCAACCGGTTATCAGACGCGATCTTCTCATTTTTCTAATTTCCAAAGCGCACAGGTGGATAATTCAAATAAGCTTTCGAAGAGAATGTATTTATACAAAACCGGAAAAACCTATGTAAAAGTACGAGCGTATAAGAAAGTAAATGGAAGAGTATACTTTGGTAAGTGGTCAAAGGTAAGAGTGGTGTATGCCAAGTAGTACACATTGTAACTATTAACATATACTATTTATCTGCAGATTATGGAAAGCTGTCTTTAGAAGGCAGCTTTCTTTGTGTTATAAACATTGTGCTATCATTTCTTTTATGGTATATATAAATTAAAGAATTACAAGAGTAGTCGGCAAAGGGGGTAGTCATATGTTGAGAAAGCAGATTCTAAAATCTATAATTGGTACATTAGCCTGTGTTTGTGTTTTACTCGGGAATTCGGTTGTCAGTTTTGCAGGGACTGAGCAGGAGAGTGCGCAAAGTCTTTCATCAGCTCTTATGAATAAACAAAGCGGCTATTCCGTTATGTATGGAAATTATTCTTCACAAAAAGAAGCCGAAAATGCTGTTTCTGATATAATGAAAGCATTGGATGCACCATCATATTTTAATGAGACCAATCTATATGTACAAAACAGCATTGTTTTAAATGGCGACACCTATGCCGTGTATTGCGAAATTAAACAATACCGAAATATTGATGATGTTGATTGGGAGAATTTGGTTTCTTCCTTTGAATTGGATGGTCTTACTGATCTGCAAAAAATGATATGGGTTCATGAATGGATATGTAATACTTTGACATATGATATTGGCCAATCCAGAACGTTATCTGAATGTTTAGCCAGCGGAAAAGCAAAGTGTGATGAGTATGCTATGATCTATTCTAGAATTCTCACCGAACTTGGCATTGAGTGCAGATGCGTGGATGGCCTTGTCGATGGTACTAACTCCGGTCATATGTGGAATCTTGTGAAAGTAGGGGGAAAATGGTATTTCTGTGACTTGACAGCAGATGACGAAACTGATTCGTATGATAATTTTCTAAGAGGATTAAACGATGACGTATTCCTTATGAATCACGCTAAGTACATGAACGGTTCCCGCCTTTGCAATGGAATTAAAGACTTTTCTGGATATAGGATCTCAAAGTCAAATTATTTCTATTATACGGATACATGCTTTGATAGGTCTTATGATTTATCAGACCTTCCAAATGTATCTGTAAGGGCTTCTAAAAAAGCATCTTTCAAACAGATTACATTATCCGGAAAACATTACACCAAAAATAAGTCCGTCATTAAAACTCGTAATACTCCTGGCGTATTCTATGGACGTGTAAAGGATGATGATGGTTTTTCCCGAATGTATTTAGTTCAGGCATATAAAAACTGATATAAAAATTAAGACTCTTTATATTGATATAAGAATAATTCTTTAAGAATATTCGTCAATATAAGGAGCCTTTGTATTTTTCCTTTCATTGATTTTGGTTTATATGCGAACTAAATAGAATTTCTAAATATTAATATTGTTCATCCGTGCGCGATTTGTCCAATTTATATCTTTAAGACTCAGACCGACACATTATCATATCATATAAAATTGAACAAGTTATCTAGAAGAGTAGTTCTGGGCATAGTTTTGGACAGACTTTCATTTGTGAGATTGTTGATTACGACAATTTAAAGATAGTGTGTTTAAACTATCATTTCAGCGAACATAAATGGACTCTTATTCAAAACCCTTCATCGATTCAATTTTTGATGGGCAATGAATAACCAACTCCCATGCAGTACATAGTGATTTATTTCATAAAAATTAGCCACCTAGTCTTTCCACGCTGATCGCCGAGCAAAGGTTTCATTCCAAAAACCCTTAACACTTTTGACAACGGAATCTGATCTTCATTCCATTTAAAAACCAATAGTCCATCCGATTCCAAAACTCTCATACACTCATCAAATCCTGCTTTTAAATATGTTGGCCAATCATCTGGCAGCACGCCGTATTTCTGCCGGAGCCACGAGCCGGTTCCTGCATGTACAAGATGTGGCGGATCAAAAACGACCACCTTGAAACTATTATCCGGATATGGAATATTGCGAAAATCCATATGTACGTCCGGTTTGATCAACAGTGATCTACCATCGCACAGAGTGGTTTCTACTTCCCGGTTGTCAGCGAAGATAACATCCGGATTCTCGCGATCGAACCAGAACATACGGCTGCCACAACAGGCATCAAGAATCTTTTTCATGCTTTGTTTCTCCTTCTAATTGAATTTGAGATAATTTATATCTATCTCGTGCCGCAGATCGAAACATCATGAAAATCATTTCTGACAATGGTTTTTCTCTATCTCTTCGTCTCGGCTTCTTAACCATTGATAGTTTGTAGTTGCCTATTGGCACAAGTATACCAACATAATATGGAATCTCTTTTGAGATACTCGCATATACTTCTTTAGGCATTACAAGATAATTGTAATCTCCGATAAAATTCAAGCCATGTCCTGAATGAAAGTCCTCAACGGAAGATTTTATCTCGTAACAGTAAAAGTCTCCCTTTTCAATGCCGGAAACGGTGTTATTTACCGGTTTGAATCTCATGTAGTCTACTCTTGTTGCATGATTTGTGCCGTAATCAAACGTTACTTCTTTAGCAATATAAATTCTTGTATCATTTTTAGGATTTAGATATTTTTCCAATGCCATAGAAAGTTCTTTTGTTATTTTAGGTCGTTTACTCATATTTTCCCCTTCTGTTCAAATAATGTTATGGTCAAAGTGAAACTCTTTCCATGACTCATATGCGTGACTTGTCATACAATTTAAAGCGTGTTCACTGATTTCTGCCTCTTTGTGCAGCCATGCGCAATTTTTCCTGCAGTGTTCCATAACTGCAAGATACAGATCATATTTTCCGGTATCCTTTACGACCTGGAGCGCGAGATCATTCCATTCGGCAGGAGAGAAGTCCCCAATTTTTGTCTTATATATCTCAACAAATTCATGATCCTGTATCATTCTTCCGTGCCAGTTATGAGATCCAGAAGGTATGGAATGACCAAATCTTGTGAATTATTTCGGCGGGAAAGAAGCAAATCGTACTTCGCTTTATAGTAAATGAATTCGACTTTATCGGAATAACTAACCAAAGAGATGCTGCAATATGCTTAGCAAGATATGAGCATTCCAGAGTTTGAAAAAGCAATGGAATCTGCCGGATATATAATTCCGACATATGTTTAGATGTTGTAGTATTTATTAAAGAATCATCTCATTGTGAGGTGATCCTTTTTATTTATTATGCAAATAACTATCGGAAAAATGCTTCAAGAAAAACAGAAGAGAAACATTTTTGATTTTCGTGCAAACACATTTTTGCATTTCTCACAAATTAACAATCCGGTAAACAAACTGACATTTCGAGCGAAACAAGGTAATTATGCACGCAATTCAATATAACTATTCGTAAAACCTGACTTTTGCGAATAGTTATATTGAATTATCTGAATATTTCTTTTCTTCCCGTCTATTGTCATTTATTTTGTGTAGGGAACTTTGTATCTATGTTAGATCAGATACCACTAATTCGTCTACATTTACATACTGTCTGCCACACGAGTTTTGTATCCATGCAAAAGCAGATACCTCTAAAGCATACCCCAAGTTAATCATAAATTGTATAAGTTTTGTATCCGTGTTAAATCAGATACCTCTAAAGCCTCAAATATATCTTAACACAGATTTCGGTGAGTGCTTACGCAGTTGGCATAGAACTGCCGCCTCACCATAAGGCTGCAAAATCAGCCCGACTTTTAAATTCATTATATATGAAAATAAACAAAAATGATAGTATCATAAATAAAATTAACTATTCTATGTTGTGAATTTGTATTTTTCGTTAAATTTGCTTATTTTTTCAGCATTCATTGACTCAAACTCATAGACGTCATACAAATGTTCTTTGTATCTCTTTCCACAGTCAAAAACCTCCCCTTCTCCTACAACGTGTATGATGTTCTCCTTTTCTAACTGTCGCACAACATGCAAAGATATTTTAAACTGCTGGGCATAAATTCTTCCAGGAATTCCAACGTGAAATATTTTTGCAAGTTCCTGACTGGTATATACTTTGTTACTTATTATCTTGTCGTATAGAGTTGATTTAGTATCATTCCACATGGGTTTGATTCCACCATTTTTTAGGAGCTCCTCTAATTCTTTTTTGCTACAAGTACTTCTATCGCCCCTGCTTGAGATCAAAACCTCTCTCACATAGTTATCTGCCGTTAATTTTTTTCCAAATGAAATAATCAAATTCATAATTTACCCCTTGTCTTTATAATAAATAAAAATTAAGCATTTTTGTTATTTTCCTCTCTTCTGCTTCTGAAGAACTTCCATAATGTGCATATCTGTTATAACTATATTTAACTGCTTTCTTCTTTTTCCGAATGCACGTACCAATCAAACAATGATTTACATTATTTTCATATGCTTCGAGATATCGATCCTCCGGCACAACAAAACATCCCTTATAGATAGTGCCAGAATCTTCATATTCGCATAATAAATGAAAAAAATGCTTTCTATACTGGTTCACATCTATGATGTGTGCTGCGATAAACATTAGTTGATCATATTGCCATGGTTTGTACCATATGCCTTTTAAATCATATATTGTTCCTTTACGATCCTCGAATTGAATATCATTCGATATCTCCCTGAGTATAAGTGCCTTACTACGATTTTCCTCTTTAATGAGCCTGTTTGAATAATACTCTGCAATATCTTGTATGTTCATTTCTTTGTCTAATTTGAGTGGATTAGAATATCTTCCAGTCATTGGAAAGCAAATCTTTATTGTGACCATGAAGCACCTCTTCTCTATTGATTGGTCATTATAGGAATAATTCGGTAAGTTTTGTCAAGTATACTTGATAAGGTTAATTTTCAGGTCTAAGGTAACAACCTTGTTACTTTTACTCTGAATGGGAAATATGATAAAAATAGGGACTTCCAATGCTTTAATACATTTAGGAAGTCCCTATTTTATGCGATATTATGATTAAATTGCTGTATAAATTGTGGTTGTAAAAAGGACCAACTCACAATGAGATGATCCTTTAATAAATACTACAATTCTAAGCATATGTCGGAATTTTATATCCGGCAGCCTCCATTGCCTTTTCAAACTCCGGAATGCTCATATTAGCTTTCTGTGCACCACGTTCGACACTGTAATCCTCCGATTGTACCGAATCAAAGATTTCTGAAAGCCGACCTTTTTGAATACCTTTTTCGATACCCTTGCGTTCTAGTCTTTCTGCCACATCGCACATACAACCAACCTCCTTCTTATCGTCAGATTTCAAAATTTCCTCGTATCTTCGATCTCTGGCCATTACTGCCAAAAGCTTTAGCATTGCATCGACATGCGTAATGACTGTTCGATCGTCGGGCACATAGTCCGGATTTTTCCTTCTCTCGGAAAAGAATCGCGCCACAATTCCAAAATCGCTTTTAAACCTTGCAATCTGTTCATCCGTAAGCCATGCGATCTCAAATACATGAATGTTATAATCATTCACATATTCATCAAGTCCATCTGGAATATCCAAAAGATCCTTGATATTTTTCGGTGCCGTCCAGTGCTCATTTCCAAAGTATAATACAATGGTAACCACTGGGACAATTTTATTCTGTTGATCCAATAGCTGACTCCGGTACGCAGTTCCGTCGTAGCTGAGCACTCGAAATGGCATAAATTTTTCAACTTTCGTCTGATTCTCCATGCCACATAATGCGATCTGGACATTTCCATCCATCCAATATTTTGCGACGTCGCGCTCCAATTCATGAAGCTTCTGATCATCTGCTTTGTATTGAGAGTGGACAGAACTGTTTTTCAGCGAGTCCGGATGTACTACATCTTTTCCTTCAAATACAAGAGCATTCATAATATCTGCAAAAACATCATTATAATCCTCAAGTATTTTTTCGGTTAAATCCTTTTCACCCATACTACATTTCCTCTCTTTCCCTACTTATAAAAGCAGTTATTTGTTATCTATATAAACAGGGAAAGCGATTACTGCATCCCCTGATAAATCTCTAGGGGATGTCCCTAACATGCAACATTGGTAGTGCTGCGCCAAAATAACTTTTATCTTTGGCTATATTATAGCATATGCCGTGAATTTTACAATATACATTCACTGATGAGCAGACTTCGAGATGGTATCTCTGATACGGGCTCTTCATTCCATGACTGCACTCTCCTATGAGGGTTTGTATTTATATTTTGAATATTAGGTCAAACCTAGGATCGTATGTACGTTCGCCTGCACATATCGGATTTTCCCAATTTTCGCTTTCGAATGTGGTAATTCCTCCGCATTCATATACAAAAGCCTCGATTTTCGGACCTGTAAAGAACAAAAAATACTTTTTATATTTCCCCCTTATATAGATGTATCCTTGTTTACAGGAGTCTTTTTGTTCTTCCACAAGAGGAAGACGTCCCCCTTTGTGCACTAACTGTTCAGCCATGTTCATACATGCTGCCTGAGCAGTTTGGTTTTCATACGTTTCTAAATCCTTTAACATATCGTAATCAGGCGTTTCGATAGAGCGAACTGTTCCATCCGTTGCATCTCCTACTAATGTATACGGTAAAGGTCTTATATATTCTATTCTAAGCCTTCCTTCTTTGAGAGAAATTGAATCAATTATCGCTTTTACCTGTATTATATGATTCCGAATTTTATACTCTGGAGCATTTTTTGGAAGCTTATCAACAAACCCATACGCTTTTTTTTGCGGATCTATCAGCGTGAGTTCATATCCGTTTTCAACCTTTGTTATGTCTTCGCAATACAAAACCATATAGTGTGTTAATTCCGATATGTTATTTTCCTGCAGCATACTCTCGATACGTTTTATAAAAAACAAGTCAAATGTGAGAGAAGCATATCTTAAAAGTTCATCTCTCCTCGTGTGAAACACTGTTTTCAGAAAAGGAACTGGCATACGTCTATATGCGCACTTGATTTCATAAAAGGTTTGCCGTTGGGCTCTTTTAAGAAGTTCTGTTTCTCCTAGCAAAAATATTTCTTTCTCCAATTGTTCCTTTTCCTTGAGTAAGGCCTGCTTCTCCTCCTCGTATGTGTAAAATACCATAGAAATTCCTCCTTTTACTATAATATACCACTCTCCCACATTCCACTCAATTCCTATGCCATTAACATTTATAGCCCTTTCTCCACTCAATTCCTTGCTATATATTCCTTGTCGCTGCATTACAAGTCTGCTATGATTGATATAACATTTTAGGAGGAAACTATTTATGAGAACTACACCAATTCATTATACCGAGAAACAAGGTTTGTATTACAGAAAACCTTATATTCCAAAGAAAATGGTTTTCGGCGTTTTAGCCGGTTTGCTTATCGGAAATATACTTGGATGTATTTTATTTTCCTATCATATTGAAATATTCGTAATAAGCATTGCTCTTTGTGAGTTTCTATTTTTCTTTAAAAAAATCACGGATGGTCGAATGGACTATAGAGATGCAGACAGTGAAACTATCGTCCTCTTTGAAACATTAAGCCTTCAGGTAACACATATTTTTCCAAATGAACACGTTGAAAATTTTTCTTGCCCAATATGTTCTTCTGAAAGTATTACACATGCCCAGCGTTATGAATTCCCTTATGAAAATATCCAGCATGTTTTCTGGTGTGATAATACATTTGTTTTGATTGTGTACTTTCCCTATTCTTCTGAATATTTAGGAGATCCATCATCGGGAATTGTTAGTCCCATTTCAATCAACTGTCCGATTACTTATTATAATAAGTTGAACGAAGAATTTTTTACTCATCTTCGAGAATATCCACAACGTGCGGATTTAGATTACATTGTATCCTATATAAATGCTATACGTTAACACCACCAAAGAGAGGCAGTGCTGTGCACTAGCCTCTCTTCCTTTTATGCTTGACAAAAAGCCCAAAATTATGCCTATTGTCAATCATCGATAAATGGAGGTACTTGTTTATGGACCAGCATATATGCTTGTTTTATCTCGCTGATAAACTGACTGTTCCGAAACTTCAGGAATTTTATCACCGAATGTGTTCCGCTCTTGGTTATGGAGAGCGTAAATATGAATCATACTATCTGCTATATGATTCCCAATACCATATTTTTAAAGATACACCTCTTACAGACTCACGTAAAAAGGCATTAACGAAAATCGCGTCTTGCTCTACTTGCCATACGATCTGTAAGAAGAATATTTATAAACCTTACCAGATAGAAGATAATGCTTGTATTGTCTGCAAGCTGTCTTCACTATATCGAAATGGTCGGATTCGTTCCGAAGCGAATGTTCTTCGCAGATTTTTAGCACCAAACGCGCCTTTTTCGGATATATTCTTAAACCCGTCTATGGCATTTAATTCCTGTGTTCGACTAGGACGTGATTATGCTATTGGCACTTTTCCTATTATTCAAATGCATGCATTTTTATATGCTTACTTGAAGGATAATGGTGGCTATGGTGATGTAACAAAGGAGGCGTTTCTTGACGGATTTGTGTTGTATCTTTTTTCAAAGGTGACAACCGCCCCTAACGAATCCTCTCATCATATGGATGCAACCGAATTTCACAACTTGGTTCAATTTCATTTGGAACAACTATACCTGATCGATTCAAGGTCTATTTCCGCGGATCTTTGGGATAAAGAGGCTAATGATTTAAAGAGAATATATACCTACATTGCTCCATCTCCGGCCTATAACGGAATCTCTGTAGCCGTAGATGCATCTCCAAATAATATTCACAAACAAACAAAAGAGATTGGAGAACAATATTCTCTGTTTGATATGGTTTGTCCTCCTACTAATATACAAAATCGCAACAAAGGGGAGTCAGATATGTACGATGCAAGTACATATCCCAATAACAATATTGCTAACGAATCCATTGTTTACAATGATTTAAACGATGAGGGAACAACTGAATGTGCGGAATCATCCAAATTGAAAAATGAACCTTTGGATACCACAGAGCCTTCAGAACAATTTGATGCCCCTGCAATTTTTGATCCATGTGACATGCAGGAAATTCCAGAAGATGCCATTTATAATGAATCAGACGCAAAAGAACTATACAATTATTATCCGGATGAAGAAATTCCGGAAGAGGCATTTTCTTCCTATGACGGCTTTGTGCCACAGGAGCTTTTATACGATGATACTGCAGAAAACGATCGTAATTCCAAAGGACAAAGCATGAGTGTTGAAGGTAATGACTTACAGGATGCCAAACAAACATCTGAAGAAAATTTTGATCCAACAAAAGGGACCTCACTTCTACTGCCTTCAAAAATTCCTTCGGCGTTGGATAGTTGCGTATCCATATCTGAACTATTGTTTGATGGCGCAGTTCAATCATTGGATAGTGATCATTGCTTTGATTTTTCTGAACATGTTCTGCGATCTGAATTTGTATGTATTGAACCGGCAGTTAATTTTAATCGATATGGGCTCTTGATCTTTGTTCCAGATGATATGCATACATATTTTTTTGATATGGACCTATATGGGACGGACATGTTAGAGTCGCTTTTTATGGAAGACTCTCTTGACATTTATACTATGCATACACTTACCGTGATTGATCTATTTGCAAGACATTTTTCTTCTTTTCAAAAGGTATGCCCGTTGGATCTGATTTTATCTTTTGAATACGGCTTATATGAACACTCTACTATATTTGAAAGATTAGGTTGGAGTGATACTAACTATTATCACTATATGCCATCGTATCCTATGGTCTACGCATCATGTAAATCGCTCTCTGAAGACGTAAAGAAAAATGTTCGCCGCCTGGTGCTTTTGTATCGAGAGCTTGCCAAGAACGATCAGCTTGGTTTCTTAAATAAATATTTGAGTGAAAATCTTGTAGTTCAAGATATACGAACGATTGGGTTCCGCTATCGCTTCGGCATGGAAATCCATCAAAAAGGATTTCTTTATATACTCTCGCTCCCTGAACAAAGCTTTTCCCGCACACTTTCTGCCGATGGTTTGTTAGCTGATGTTCTTTTAATTCTTAACGTTTTACCTCATTCGCACCAGAAAAAAGTTTATCTTTTATCAGTTGAACCGGTTCAGTTAGTTTTCTTCTATTTAGGTGATAAAGATGAGGCAGTACAATTTTATGACCTATTTTTGGCCCGCTTGCAGAATTCTTACTTGAAGAGAAATAAACGACCTTTACAGAGTAATTCTTATTGCTACATGTTTGACCGGCTATAGAATTCCTTTAAATATGGGCTGTACATACATTGTTCAGTCCATATTTATTTGTGTTTATTTTATGTTTATTAGTGTGTACCATTATTCATGTCTTTTCTCATAATGTACGTGTATGTGTACAATATATTGCGGTTTTTAAGTGATGGTTCCATATTTATGCGTCTTTTTATTTTGTATTTCATACCTAACATTTTCAGGAAACGTAAATATACAACAAAATGGCTATTTATGTACAAACCTACATACATTATTAGTGGCGTCAATCATGCTAATTTACACAAAATGTTTAAGGAATGGCACTGAATTTATTCAGCATATTTGCATGTACAGGTATATGTAACTATAGTGAAAGCCATTCACGACACAATGATAAATCTATTACCTACTTCTCATTCACTTATGCCTTTTAATCTGTTTTGTATTTGATTTGAAATATTTCTTTTTCGCTTGACAAAATATTTGCATTTATGACTATACTCCATTAACGATTACAGAAGTAACCAAGGAGAATACTGCTATGCGCAATACATCTTTTTACAGTATGAAAAAAATATCCCCTGAGGACGCTATCGCCTTTGAAGGCTATCATTTTGAATACGAGAAACTTATTCATGATATGTTCTGTAATCCCCAGTGGGTTATACGTTTTGGTAAACAAAAGAAGTTACGCGTCCTTACGTACTGTATGTACTATCAAGGTATCACCGCGCGCCAACTGCTGCTCACAAATATTACGCCAGAAGCAGAATTAGATTCTGAAAGAGTCTTTCTTGGGCGGCTTGCAGCCGCCAAGTTGTTGCACGCCACCTCATACCGGCTCCCCGGTAACGAACCAGCAGTGATCTACCTATTAACACCCGATGGGGCAAAGTTCTGCCATAATAAACTCTTACAATTAATCCGGACGCGTGGCCTCCCGATAAGCGAGTCGGCAGTCGAAGCAATCTTTGCCCGCTTTGGCAAGCTTACACCAGTCACCTCCGTCGGTCATTTTCTTTCGGTCCGCGATATGCATGCTTATCTTCTCTCCCAATTCTCTTTATTGCCATTTCATTATGGCATTGAATGCGGAGTCTATTTAAGCGGCGACGTGATGAGTATTGCAGATAGTCTTCAAGGCGCAATGTCCGGTGCGAGAAGGCGACAGATAGTATTTGTCAGCGATGCCGTCCTTGTTTACCCATCCAGTACGGCTACCCGTAAGCTTATGAAGGCTCTTGATGTATCCGCGGCATTCAAGCCGGAAGTATCGGGTGATAACAATATAGTCTTAGAGCCAACTGCTGCCCCTTTTTCGGCAAACGATGAAGATAACTGCTTCGTGTACATAGAGCAGGATATGTCTACGCAGCACCTGAATGTTATTTCCAATAAGATCGGTAATTATACAAGGACAATTGCCATGCAGAAACGTCAACCGGCCACACACACGCTTCTGTTCTCCCTGCAAACACGGTCTTCTGACACACTTGATAAGCCAATCGATACTCCATCGAAGGTACATGCAACTGCTGCCCCTTCGAATATGGCCCCCCGAGAAAGCAAAGGAGTTCCGGTAACAGAGTTAAACGACGGCGCTGTTACTTCCCTTCTGTATTACGGCTCCCTGGAAGATGTGACTGCTGCACCTTCAGTCCCTGACGCATCCGCACACAATGACTCCCCGGACATGAGCCGCTTTGCCCGGCAAGAGTGTCTCTCCAGTGTTCCGGCAGTAGCCTATGCCTACTATGGCGCAGAATGGGAAAGTACACCCGTATCCGTCCTTGCGGATATTTACGAGTCATTCCTTGGCAATATTGGATACATGGAACGCAAATATGCAAACGCAGCAAGAACCTTAAGACTTGCATCTGATGAAACGTCAGGTTTAACAATAGGGGAGCTGTTTTCCAATATGCGGGAGCATACCGCTTCTATTGGAGAACTGAAAGAGAAAGAAAGAGAACTGCGGCATAGGGCTCTCTATCTTGCGAGGAAAAATACCTTTAAACGCGCCATTGAACGAACCGATGGCCTGAAGGAAATGTTTTTTCGTGGATTTTCTGTTGTAACCAGTCATAACAGATCGCATGAACATATTGTGCCCTTTATCCTTCCATGTATCAGTCCTGACATGATGCTTCATTTAAAGTCATTATCCAATCTATATGTAGGAACCGACTTTAATGAAACTCCTGATTATACAGACTATGTTGACTCCCCTACCGGAATACTTACTCTCCGGAACTGCTATACATGGAAAGACGGTACCGTAATATATTTAGAAAACATATCTGACGACTTTGGTGGAAAAGCACGTCTCATGAAATATCTGTCAGATGGTGTATGGGACGGTCCCAATGGGTATCTTATCTGTCTTGTCGCAGATGATGATACCAGTTATCTGAAAGAGCTATCGCGCTGTGTTTTCTATCGCGAGCTTACGGAGAGCCAGCAAATGATGGCACCTCTTAAGGTAACATATATCACCTATACACAATTTACACAGGCAAGGGGACTCTCCTACTACCGGGCAGTCCGGCTTGAAAGATCCTCAACTTCAGCACAAGCAGAACTGCAAGGGGGACCTATGGGCAACAGTCACTTGCATGGAGAACTTGTTCCTCTGCTCCCTTACGGTTATGGCAAGTAGTTGGTCCCGGTTTCCCTGGCCAACGCCAAACAGCCCAATAAGCATTTACGGGCAGCAGTCGTTTTATTTGTACATGTGTCTATAGATGTTGTTTAGTACTGACACGCTTTGAAGCGTAAGATGCATATGCGTGATCCAACGCAATGCAGACCTTCCTGTCGGACACTCCTGAATGATGCTTTATTTTTCTCTCCCACATCGGAATTTTTTCGTGGTGGACGGGTACCTACCGGGACATAAAGATAAATGCTTTTGAAGAAGGCATCTTTTACGAATATCAGGAACTTATCCGAATGGAATGCATGGTAGAAATTAACTTTGCCGAGAGACCATATGGACAGTCTGTTGGCAGATGGATATGTAAATGTGAGGGCAGCAGTATCTACACCGGAACTGCCTTGCCGGTTATCCAACAGTTAATATGTCAGCAGTACATGTATGATTTATAGAATATGGAATATGTATACAGTATGCATTCCCGTTCGTAAATGAATCTTACTACCCTCTCCGCCACGGAAAGCTATGATCTAACCTAAACATGTAAATTATGAACGAGAAAGGAGAACGTTTGAATTATGCCTAGCGAATTTTAAGCCCGTGCATTTATTATATGCATTTATTATATATCGTGCCTTTATTATATTTTTAATCATTGTATTTACCTTGAGTACCGTAATATGTAAGGATGAACACTGTCCGCGAGAAATAGATGCTCCCGTGTCAGTTGTGGGGACTTATGATGAAACGCATCCAGACGCGTGGTCGGCAATATTCTCGAACCGCTACTATGTTGATGTGAAATATAAGGGTTCTTGTTTTACTGTTAAATCAAAGGATGTTTATATCGCTTGTCATAAAGATAAAAACATCAATGTGCGCGGAATTATCCATACAAATGATGGTGTTGGCGAACGCATAAGAAAGATTTATCTTGCAACGGATGAAAGCTGATCAAAATGTCGTATTTTGCCGTGGCAGCCTGTAAGTAAATTAAGCGGGAATACAGTTTATGTATACAATATACATTTATGCCCCTGATGTGTACTAATATGCTTAAATTCTTCGTTGCATAAATATTGTGAAGTGATTGCACCCATCGTATTCTTTAGAGGATATAAATACTGATCCCTGCTTTATAGCTTTATATTGGAATTACTTATTAAAAATCACTTATGGTTAGGAATATGCATTATAAATATAAAAAATACATTTAGATAAGGAGAAATTGTTATGGTTGATTCTGTAATTAATTCTTATTGCAGCAATGGAATACAGAACATGTTTGTTGCGACAGTGATTACCCTCATATTATTATTTGCATTGTTTCGGCTCGAAAAAGCCTTTGAACGGCGTCATGAACGTGGCCACATATCTTTCGCATTCCAATGCGGCACAATAGTGGGCATATTTATCAGCATCGTGCTTCTTGCCGGCTGTTTCTGCCAGTTTTTTTACACAGGCGCCATCCTTACAACGATCCGGCATGATTACAACATAGCGCTCGAACGCTATGCTTCCCATGACATGCGTATTGTGGTGGATCATCAGCTTCTCACTGGAGCTGATGATAAGGCAGATTCTGATTCTTATTCACCATCCCGCTTCTACGCCTACATAAAAGGAAATACGCTCTATCTGGAGGACAATGACAAAGGAATGGAACGCATAAACGATATGTTAAATATATGGAAAAAGAATATCAGGATGCCGGCTATTTTATCTGTGATATTTATGATATTGATTTTGGTACAAAAGAGTCTTCAGGCGCCATATCAAAAGACGATATGGAGGCTTATAAACTCGGGAATGCAAATGTAATGACACTATATACCATTCCTGAACGAACTGAAAATATCCTTAAAATAAGCCAGCTTGACGGACGGTTTATAATAAAGGATGTCAAGGATATGTATAATGATTCGGACTGCTATAAGTGTAATATCATCTGTGATGGAATAATAACAAGGATTTTTAAAAACGGTAATATCGTGTACATTCCTAAGGATGAAGTCGAAAAATACCGATCGGGGGAAAAATTTGTGATGACCATATACGGAAATAAAGGAAAATGTGCGGAACTGTTAAGTTCAGACAGTATTGACAGCCTTGAGATCATGGAAGAAGAGGATACCTAATGGACCTGCATCATTACCTTTGTAATGACGTAATGGGTTTTGGTGGAGCCTGTGAAAAAATCTCTGTAAATTAGACAATACAAAGGTCTTCTATGATAAAATATTAAATCATAGGAGGCCTTTTATTATGGCAAACAGAAAAAAAGAAGTTTACAAACCA
>OBLI01000023.1_pt1 | contig 143618 bp, 98 predicted proteins | sample 1519701 | NCBI WGS metagenome assembly OBLI01 (sample SAMEA3663005, study PRJEB22513) | pig gut metagenome | biome: pig gut; feature: pig-associated habitat; material: faeces | place: France | collected 2012
GATGTGACCATTATCGAATTGCGGTCCATCTTGACGCCGCCCTCCACGACGAAATCCGGAAGGACAGATTTGGCTGCCTTTAATGATCCCGTAGTGGATTTGATGCAATAGGTGTTTTCCGCTCCCTCTTTCTGAAGGAGCACATAAACTATGTTCTTGTCTGCCGTTGCACTGAAATTCACTATCTTATAACCGCTGAAATCAAGCTTGGTCACCTTGGCATTGTCCGGCTGGATAAGGGTATGCTCATTGTACAGGACATTTTCCATTTTCGGTTTGCCGGTCGCGGACGTGCGATAGAGTATCCTTCCGGCACGGTCCACCTTGGCGGTAGCCGATGCATCAGGACGCTCTGACACGAAATCACCGTAGAGGTCGTATCTGTAGGTCTTTCCGTCAGCACCTGCCATCAGGGTATAATATGCAGCACTGCTCGCACTCTCACCTGCAAAGCCGGTACAATGTGTGCCTCCGTTTTCCTGCATGCTTGTCTTGTTGTAATACTCGAAAGTCTTCGGCTCCAGTTTGAAGATGGTGCCGTTCTCATCTGCCGTGGAAATGAGCAGAGACCGGTATTGGACCTCCTTGGACGTGTAAGCGGAAATGAACATGTCGGTAGGCTTCTTGAGTTCCTGCCCCGGATTGATCAGGCTGAACACGTCCGGGAAAATCTCCTGCTCGTCCGCCCCCGCATTCTCCGGAAGCTGCTTGATGAAGGTCAATGTTCCCTTCACGTCATCGTCGCACAATACCAGCACGCCCTCGTCCATTCCGGAATTCACGTTCAATGTGAAATACTTGAACTGGATATCTTCGCCGTTGTCAGCCTTGAGGCGGAGGATATATGTCCCGACTCTGTTGAAGGTATACCTGATGTCGGCCTTGTCGGAAATGACGGTGATGCTGGCCATATCCTGCTGCGTCCCGGTCTGTTTTCTCTGGCCGTAGCTCCACTCGTAAGTGACAGGCAGACTGCTGTTTACCTTCAAATCAGTATAAACTAGTTCCTCGCCGATATTCACATCGATGACATTGGACACTTCGCTGAACGTAATCGCCGACAGCTCCGGAAAGTCCTCGTCCTTTATGCCATAGCATGCGGTCATGCCGAATACGGCAGCCAATGCAAATAATTTATATAGTTTCATGATATTGTCCTCCTGTTAACGCAGCAAAGCAATCGGATCTCTCCAATACTTTCCTGATGTTCCCCAGACTTTCAATTCGGGCATAGACCTTCTCAATACAGAAGAATGGGCCAAATGCTACTGGCAGGCCTTCCAGAACGGCAACAACGGCAACTATCCGAATTCCCAGCTTTTCGGAAACGGACCTGCTCCTGTCATTGCCGATACTTACCAGAGCGGCGACAAGACAATGCCACTTGCCGATACCGACTGGGCAAAGGAGATATATTCCACAGCCCTCATGCAGAACTACAACCTTTCCCTTACACGTGGCGGAGAGAATGGAAGTTCCTCACTTTCGGTAAATTATATGGACCACGACGGAACTTGCCGGAATACCGACTACAAGAGCTTCAACACCAGGCTGTCCGGAAGCTATCATTTCCTTGACAACAGGCTCCGTATCGGCGAGAATGTTGCGGTAACCCGCTGGACAAAGCACAACAATCCCGGCGGCATCGAGGAGCAGCTCTTCAAGATGATGCCTATGGTTCCTGTATATGCCACCGACGGCTCTTACGGCGGAGGCTATGTCGATGTCCTCAACGATTCTCCGAATCCGATCAGGCTCACCGACAATGAGGCGAACAACAAGCATCTCTACTGGAGAATTTTCGGCAATGCCTACATCGAGGTGGAACCGGTCAAGAACCTTGTCCTCCGTTCGAATTTCGGACTCAACTATTACAATGAGGAGAACTCCGTGTTTACTCCTTCATGGCAGGAGGGAGCCCGCAACGTGGGCACCAATGAGCTGGAAGTCAGCAACGCACAGCAGTACAACTGGATCTGGACCAACCAGGTTCAGTACAGCATCGATTTCGGAAAGAATTCACTTACCGCCCTCCTCGGCGTGGAAGCCAAGCGCGAACAGTATGACTTCTTCAGGAGTTATGGAACAGGCCTTGAATATGAGGACACAGACTACAGATATCTTGACGCCGTCACAAGCGGAAAGAATGTAGGCGGCACAGCCAGCGTTTATTCGATGGTGTCATATTTCGGAAAGCTCAATTACTCTTACGACGGCAGGTATCTTGCGAGTGTTACGGTACGCCGCGATGCTTCCAGCCGTTTCGGCAAGTACAACAACTCCGGTATCTTCCCTTCAGTGTCATTGGGATGGCGTCTTTCCAAGGAGAAATTCCTCTCCTCAGCGAAGGGCTGGTTGGATGATCTCAAGATCAGGGCGGCCTGGGGTATCAACGGTAACGACATGATCGACAACTCCGCCACATATTCATTGTACAGAAATGACGTGAACAACGGCGGATACAACATTATCGGTGACAATCAGAATCTTACGGCCGGTACTATCCGTACCCATTCCGGCAACCCTTACCTCCGCTGGGAGCAGACTCAGCAGACGAACGTCGGACTCGACGCAGCATTCCTCAGCAGCAGGCTGCTTTTCGAAATCGACCTCTTCAACAAGCAGACCAGGGACATGCTCTATGAGCCGGCCTATGCCGCTGTCCTCGGAGAAGGCGGATATTCATTCCAGAATGTCGCCGCCATGAACAACAAGGGAATCGAGTTCAATCTCAGCTGGCGAGACAGCAAGGACGATTTCAGCTATGAGATCAGTTTCAACGGCTCCCTGAACAAGAACCGCATTACCGAACTCCCTGAGCAGGTATATTACACCTGGGGTTGCGGTAACGGTGACAACATCACCAACGTAGGCCATCCTCTCGGTTCATGGCTTGGCTACAAGACTGACGGTCTCTTCCGCACACAGGCTGAAGTGGACGATTACATGAGCCGCTATCAGGTTCAGTACGGAGCTCCGGGCGTAGGACGAATCAGATATGCCGATACAAACGGTGACAATATCATCAATGCAAAGGACAGAATCTTCATGGGTTCGGACCAGCCTAAGTTCATCGGCGGTCTCAACTTCTCCGCCAACTGGAAAGGATTCGACCTCTCCCTCTTCTTCAACGGCATGGTCCGCCAGGCCTGGAACAATTCCAAGTTCTACACCAATCTCTGGGCTTACTGGTCAGGCAACCACTCCACAAGGCTTCTGGAAGCCTATGACGCCTGGGAGAACTATGAGAAAACCGGCAGATATGACTCTGACATCCCGGCCCTCACGACCTCAGGAAGCAACAATGAGAATGGATCTTCTGACTTCTTCGTGGAGAACGGCAGCTATCTGAAGCTCAAGACCCTGACCCTCGGCTATACTCTTCCAGAGAAGGTCCTCGAGAAATGCCATCTGCGCAATCTCAGAGTATATCTTCAGGCTCAGAACCTCTTCACCATCACTTCTTACACGGGAGCTGACCCTGAAGGCCTCGGATTCCCATATCCTATCCCGAGGACATTCACTTTCGGTCTCAGCGTAGGTCTTTAATCCTTCTTGAACATTTGAAATTATGAAAACAAGACATATAATTCTTACGGCATTTGCCGCTATGATATTTGCATCCTGCAATGAATCGTCTTTCCTTGACAATCCGCCTCAGGGAACGGTCAGCGAGGAATTGCTGATGACTCCGGAAGGCTCCGACCAGCTCTGCACGGCAGCCTATGCCGCACTTATGGGACCGAATCCTCAGGATTGGAGCGTGTGCTGGTATCCGGTAACGCATTGGAGTACAGGCTCGGTACGCGCCGATGATGCCTACAAGGGAGGCGGCGGAACAGGAGACGGCTGGGAGACCCACAGGCTTGAGACATTCACTCTGGATGCCACAGACCCGGTTTCCGACTCGAAATGGTATCACCTCTGCGTGAGCATCCAGAGATGCAATTCCGCACTCAGGGTACTGAACAGCTGCACAGTGGAGCAGGTTCCGCTCCGCGAGTGCAGGATTGCCGAGATGAAAGTCCTCAGGGCACATTATTTCTTCGAGCTCCAGAGAATGTTCAACCTTATTCCATGGTTTGACGAGAAGATGGACGACCGTACTGTGGCGACTACCCCGAACAATGTATATTCCCGCGAGGAGCTTCTCGACCTGATTGCAGACGAGATCAGGGCTGCGATTGAATATCTGCCTGAGACTCAGCCGGAAGTGGGACGCGTCAATGTCTATATGGCAAAGGCCTATCTCGCCAAGGTCCTCCTGTACAGGGCCTATGAGCAGAATCCTGAGACTCATGCGGTAGTGAAGATCGACGAGCCGTCCCTCAGGGAGGTCGTTTCCCTCTGCAAGGAAATAAGGAATTCAAGCAGGTACGATCTCTTCGACGATTTCCAGGACCTCGACCTTGTGGCAAACGACAATGGCAAGGAATGCATCTGGGATATCCAGTATTCCATGAATGACGGTTCAGGAAGTGCAGGCCGCATCAACTGGAGCCATCTTCTCAATACACCGCAGGGCCCTTATGGCGGAGACGGATTCTTCATCCCTTCTCAGGATCTGATCAATGCATATCAGACTGATGCCGACGGCCTTCCGGAGTTCGGCTACCAGAGCCTTCCGGACTTTGCCAAAGTCACCATCAATGGAGATGCTTCAGTCATTTCCAATTATGACCATAATGTGGACCCTCGTCTGGACTTCGTCATCGGACGTCCGAATGTGACCTGGAAGACCTACGGCGAGACCCCTTGCCTTGCCCAGTGGGTGAGAGACCGCGGAACATACGGATACAACTGCAGCAAGCGGTTCGTGGTATCTCCTGAATCCCCTGACATGTATCCGGGATGGCCTTGGGGAGCCAGCGCATTGAACTGGCACATGATACGCTACGCCAATATCCTTCTCTGGGAGGCTGAGGCCCACATTGAACTCGGCGAAATTGCCGAGGGCGTGAAGCTGATCAACCAGGTCCGCAGCCGTGCGGCATCCTCAAGATACGTGAAAGCCTGGACCGACCCTTCCAAATGCAATGGCGGCACATGCCCTGATTTCGACGGATATGCTGCAAATTACAAGATTGGCCTGTATCCTGAGAGTCTCTCCCAGAATGATGCAAGACAGGCAGTGCGCACCGAGAACCGTCTCGAATTCGCAATGGAGGGAGAGCGTTTCTTCGACCTTGTACGCTGGGGAATCGCGGCTGACGTGATGAACAAGTTCATTGAAAGGGAGAAGGCTACCCGAGTATATTATCAGGGAGTATCCTTCACTGCAGGAAAGGACGAGTACCTGCCTATTACCAACAACCAGTACAAGTTCTCAGGAAAGAATTATGTTCAAAATCCGGGATATGGAGAGTTCTGATATCATGAAAAAGTTTTTCTGGACCATTGCGTCCGCAATCCTTATGTGCAGCGCAAATATGCTTTCAGCACAGCCGCTCGAGATCTCGCATCTCGCCGGGAGCAACACCATCGTTCACATTTCTGCAGACAGGCAGGCTGAGTATCTCATGCTGCCGATCGAGGAGACTGCGAGGGAGACTTCCGTGAAGGTCATATGCAACAACGATCTTGTCCGCCATCTTAATATCAGACTGGCAATCAACAAGGTGGATTATTACGTGCCGATGATTCTCGACGAGTGGAAGGGCAGGGAGATCAAACTCCTTACCCACTCCTCAATGGACCGTTCCACTGTACGCGACGCCGAGAACGAGCTCTGCTGGTCAAAGATGTATCTTGCGGAGTCGTTTGACAGCTCGAACAAGGAGAAATTCCGTCCGGAGTACCATCATACCCCTGCATACGGCTGGATGAACGATCCTAACGGAATGTTCTGGAAGGACGGGGAATGGCATCTGTATTATCAGTACGGCCCATACGGTTCGATGTGGAACAATCTTTCCTGGGGCCACTCGGTGAGCCGCGATCTCATTCATTGGGAATTTCGTCCGGATGCCATCAAGCCGGATGCATTGGGATTCATTTTCAGCGGTTCCTGCGTCGTGGACGAGAAGAATACGGCAGGTTTCGGAGCCGGAGCCGTCATTGCAATCTATACGAGCGCAGGCGAGGTCCAGTCGCAGTCCCTTGCCTACTCCCTCGATGGGGGCAATACCTTCATCAAGTACGAGGGCAATCCTATCCTTACGTCGGGCATTGTGGATTTCAGGGATCCGAACATGTTCTGGAACGAGGAGATAGGCAAATGGAATCTCATTCTCGCCTGCGGTCAGGAAATGCGCATCTACACCTCCGACAATCTGATTGAATGGAAGGAGGAGTCCCGTTTCGGACTCGGATACGGCTGCCACGACGGTGTTTGGGAATGTCCGGACCTGTTCAAACTCCCTGTCGAGGGCTCGGATGAAGAGAAATGGGTGCTTTTCTGCAACATCAATCCGGGAGGTCCGGCAGGCGGTTCCGCGACCCAGTATTTCATCGGTGATTTCGACGGATACAGGTTCAAGGTTGATGACACTGCCAGATATCTGGACGGGAATGCACTGTGGCAGGACTACGGCAAGGACCATTATGCCGCCGTGTCCTTCTCCGGAGCTCCGGACGGACGCCATACGATGATAGCCTGGATGTCGAACTGGGACTATGCCAACAATGTGCCTACCCGCCAGTTCCGCAGTGCCAACACTATCGCCCGCGACCCATTCCTCTATACGGCTGAGGGCAAGTATTATCTCGGAAGCCGTCCTGCCCCTGAATATGCCGGAGCAGGTCTCGACAAAGTGCTGAAGGTCAATGGCTCATGCAAGGTGACATTGTCTAATGCCGAGGGTGAGGAATTCGTGATCGCCTATGACCAGAGGGGCAAGACCCTCAGCTGCGACCGCAGCAGGAGCGGCCTGACCGATTTCTCCGAAAGGTTCAATGAAATCGCTACCGCTCCGGTGCACAGGAAACTCACGTCATTGAGGATCTTCGTTGACAATTGCAGCGTTGAAGTTTTCGGCAATGATGGCGAGGTATGCCTTACGTCCCTCGTATTCCCGTCATCCCCTCTCACGTCCGTTTCTGTAACAAGGTATTAATAATGCAAGACTATGAAAACAAATAAGACTGCTTTTCTATCGGTAATGTTCGCATTCTTCACCATGGGCTTCGTGGACCTGGTGGGAATAGCAAGCAACTATGTGCAGAAGGATCTGGGACTTGCTGATTCCCAGGCCAATATGCTCCCGTCATTGGTATTCTTCTGGTTCCTCATCTTCTCGGTGCCTACGGGAATGCTGATGAACCGGATCGGAAGGAAGAACACCGTGCTCCTTTCCATCGCGGTTACGGCAATATCGCTGATTATCCCGATTTTCGGATCTTCCTATCCTGTCATGCTGGTCAGCTTCTCGCTCCTCGGAATCGGAAATGCGATTATGCAGACATCTTTGAACCCGCTGGTTTCCAATGTGGTAGATGAGAAGAGACTGGCCTCGACACTCACATTCGGCCAGTTCGTGAAGGCAATTGCCTCCTTCATGGCTCCATACATTGCGATGTGGGGCGCCACTGCGGCAATTCCGACTGCCGGCCTGGACTGGAGAGTACTGTTCCCGATTTATGCAGCTGTCGCAATATTGGCTTCATTCCTTATCGGATATTCAAGAATCACAGAGGCGCCGGCTGACACGAAGGCCACCGGCATACTGGGATGCCTGAAACTTCTGGGCAATCCTTTCGTCCTGCTCTGTTTCCTCGGCATAATGTGTCACGTGGGAATCGATGTGGGAACCAATACGACGGCTCCGAAACTTCTTATGGAGCGTCTCGAATTTACCCTCGACCAGGCTGCCTTCGCTACGTCCCTGTACTTCATTTTCCGTACAATCGGCTGCTTTACAGGTTCTTATATCCTCAATCACGTGAGGCCTAAGATTTTTTTCGGTATCTCCGCCTTGCTGATTCTCGTAGCCATGGTAGGACTCCTGGCGACCAGCTCCATCGAATCGCCGATCATAATCTATTCAATGATCGCTCTCATAGGCTATGGCAATTCGAATATTTTCCCTATCATCTTCTCGCAGGCTCTCACCCATGTTCCTGAAAGCCAGAATGAGGTCAGCGGACTTATGATAATGGGACTTTTCGGAGGCACCGTGTTCCCGCTCCTCATGGGATTCGCATCAGACCTTGCCGGCACAGCCGGAGCGGTCGCCGTGATGGCAGTCGGAGCCGCATATCTTGTATATTTCACGTCCAGAATCAATAAATAGCCCAGTACAATGAAAGATTATATTGTAGGCCTCGGGGAGATTTTGTTCGACTGTCTCCCTGATGGAAAGAAACTTGGCGGAGCTCCTGCGAATTTCGCCTACCACGTCAGCAATTTCGGCCTTAACGGCATAGCAGTTTCCGCCGTTGGCAATGACGAGAACGGGGAACTTATCAGGAAGGAGCTTGAGCCGACCGGATTGAAGTATCATCTTGAGACTGTGGATTTCCCGACCGGCACTGTCCAGGTCAGCCTTTCAGGCAAGGGTATTCCTCAGTACGACATCTGCCAGGGAGTCGCTTATGACAACATCCCATGGACTCCGGAAGTCGAGGACATTGCCAGGAATTCCCGTGGAGTATGCTTCGGCTCCCTCGCACAGCGGAATGCCGTTTCCCGTGCGACCATCCACAAGTTCCTCGACACCATGGCACCGATAGGCACGATGAAGGTTTTCGACATCAACCTCAGGCAGCAGTGGTATTCGAAGGAGGTGGTGGAGGAATCCCTCAAGAGATGCAATGTCTTGAAACTCAATGATGACGAGATTTCCATCCTCTCCGGTCTTCTGGAACTCGGGAAAGTGAGAATGCCGTCAGATTCAAGTCCGCTCCAGCTTGTCGACTTCGAAGACCAGTGCAGGAGAATGATGCAGCGTTACGATCTCCAGATGCTCATTCTGACCTGCGGAACGAGAGGCTCATACGTACTTTGCGAGGATGGCAAGGTGTCATTCCAGCCAACGCCTCTTGTTGAAGTAGCCGACACAGTTGGAGCTGGGGATTCGTTCACCGGAACCTTCGTTGCATGTTTGCTGAAGGGTCTGAGTGTGGAGGCAGCCCACGAAAGGGCAGTGAAAGTCTCCGCTTTCGTATGTACTCAAAAAGGTGCGATGCCTAAGGTCCCGGGAGAACTACTTGTCTGATTTTTTCCATATCTTTGCGGTATGGAAAATGCAGTTGACGAAATAAGGTCCGAAGAAGTTCTCAGACTTGCCTCTGAAGCGGGCAGAATCCTGCTTCAGAATGGTGCGGAGATTTCCCGCGTAGAGGATACGATGGAAAGAATCGCTACCCATTACGGAGTGCAGGGTGAGAACTTTTTCGTGCTCAGCAATGGAATATTCACAACCGGGCGTTCCTATGCCAACGCCCAGTTCATCCCGATCAAGGGGGCCAGCCTGGACAAGGTGGCTGCTGTCAATCAGTTCTCCCGTGACATTCAGGCATACGACCTTTCCCTGGAGGAAGCATGCGCCAGGCTGGAGGAAATCAAGAATCTCCCATCCAAGCCTCTCTGGGAACAATATGTGGCCGCAGGGATAGGATGCGCCGCATTCTGCATCATCTTCGGCGGCGGTCTGGCTGATGCTGCAGCTTCCCTGGCAGCCGCGCTTTTCCTGAATTTCTTCGTCGCAAGGATAGGCATGCCTTACCTTTCGAAGACTCTCGCCAATGTGGCGGCGGGTTTCATCGGAACCCTTCTCTGCATATTGTTCTACAGCCTCGGCTTCGGGTCCAATCTCGGCAATATGGTTGTGGGCACGATGATATTGCTTACCCCCGGGGTCGCCTTCACAAACGGCCTCAGGGATATTGCCAATGAGGATTATCTCGCCGGAATGACCAGGCTTACGGATGCCCTGATGATGTTCATCGCCATAGCTGTGGGAGTATGTTCCGGCTTCGTGGCCCACAGCTGGTTCCACGGAAGCGTGATACATCTTTCCGGAACCACGACTGATACATATACCTCGATGATTCCTATCCAGATGCTGGCGGCCTTCCTCGGCACGGCATCTTTCTCCGTGCTCTTCGGCCTTCCAAGAAAGCATTATCTTCCTGCCGGACTCATCGGCATGGCAGGCTGGATGGCATATCTCCTTCTGAACCGCTATACTGCGTCAGGACCTTTTGCCAGCACCCTTCTCGCCTCGGGAATTGTGGCTCTGCTGTCACGCTTCGGGGCAGTGCGTCTGAAATGCCCCGGAACATTGTTCCTGATACCCGGAGAGTTCCCCTTGATCCCGGGAGGCGGGGTTTTCTGGACTTCGTATTACATTGCCTCCGAGCAGTTCCCTCTGGCTGTGAATGCGGGTTTGACAGCCATAAAGGTCACCCTCGCCATCGTGCTTGGAATCATTATCGCAGCCAACGCCCTCGGGCGGCGCGACTGAAAATAAAATAAGCCGGTCATCTCCAGACCGGCCTTATTGTCATCGGATATTCAGTTTACTTCACGAAGAGCGAAGCGAATCCGAACATGTCAGCATCGAAATCAGGATCCCACCACATCTCTCCGAACGGAGGAGTGTCATAGTCGCGGAACTCTACCTGGAGACCGCCTTCAACCAATGTGAAGATCACAACTGCCTCTCCGAGGGTTTCAACTTCAGAGCTGAAGGCCCTGTTGGCTTCGGAAAGCCTGTAATATGAACAGGTGTGGACACCGTAGTCCTCCGATGCCATGAACATATTGATTTCCGATACGGTGTTCATTCCCGTCACGATACCCTCTGAAGAGTAGTTGATCGGCTCAGTTGGGGTGACTGAGGCTGTCCTGAAGAACTTTGCGAAGTCGCCCTTGTCATTAGGAGTGACGGTAATGATTCCGGCATCGTCCTTCTCGAATGTAAGGGTGAAGCCCTCGTTGTGGGTCGGGAGAAGTGTAATGTCATCTTCCAGCTCGCCGAAGAAGTATTCAATCTCCTCCAGAGCAAATGCATGGTCGAATGTCCATGTGCCGAGCAATGCCTCCTCGCTATAGAGTTTCAATGAGAAAGTATCATTGTTGCCGATCATAATCCTGTCTTCACCCTCCTTGATGCTGAGCTTGACTTCCGCACCTTCCTCGAATCCCGGCTTCAGGGAGAACTCAGCGATGGCGACATTGTCACCCGCCTTGAGCAGGGCGTGAGGCTCACCGCCGAAATTGAGATAAGAGGCGGCAGCTCCGCTTGCTGTAAGAGGAATGACAACATCCTCGTTCAACGAAAGGTCCTTGCCTGATACGGCTCCGCTCACGTCAATGCGTGCCCCGTAGGAACCGATTGCATTGTCGGTAGTGGAGGCGAAAGAGCAGAGGAGATTGTCGGAAGTGCTGGCGAAAGAGCAGATGAGAAGTTCCTCGGCGTCCACGGTGACAATGGTGACGCTTTTTGTTCCCGGGGCATATCCTGCAGGACATCTTCCAATGCCGACTGCAATCTGCTCATCCTGGGAAATCTTGATGTCGGAGATGGTTACTGTCCCGACAGTCTCACCTGCAGGAATTGTGACAGTGTCAAAGCCGGCAGCATACTTGTCGGCGGACGCTGACCCGGAGAATAGCAGACCGATGCTGATGTCAGATGCAGCCGGCTCGCTTACATTCACTGCAATGTCCACGCTTCCACCGCCGTGAACGGTGTAGAGAGTTTTCTCGAATTCTACTGCAATCTTGACTTCTTCAGAGCAGGCGATTGAGAGAATGGCCAATGACAATATGGCCATCAATTTTGATAAATACTTCATAATAAGGTTTTTATGTAATTACTTCGATATTGCTGCCTCGTATTCGGCCTTGGCCGCCTTCACTACCTCCCTCTCCTCCTGGGTAGGTACCTCCCCTGAAGGCTTGATGTATTCCTTGGCGGCATCGTCCGTCTTCGGTGGATATTTGTCAAATCCGCAGCCGCTGACTGCGCAGAGACCCAGCGACAATGCAAATATAATAAATCTTTTATGTTTCATTGTACGAAAGCATTTGATCAGTAAACATATCCCGGGTTCTGCTCCAGACCCGGGTTCAGGTCAATGTCATCCTTGGAAATGGGAGCAGTGTAGAGGTACTTCCTCGTAGTATATTTAAGGCCGTTGCTGATGATCCACCATTCAGGACGGCCGTTTCTCTTGAGCTCGAACCAGCGGTCACCCTCCATGAACATCTCCTTCCTCCTCTCGTCGAATATTGCCTGGAGCAGTGGGGTGACAGGGTTTCCGAGGGCGTCCACCACTATCCTGTCTCCTTTCCTGACCGCCGGCAAAGTCGCTGCAGCCAGGTCTTCGGCCCCCTCTATCCTGTTGCGTCTCAATTCATTGAGACATCTGAGCGCCCCCTCTTCATCACCAAGGTGATACAGTGACTCCGAGAGCATCAGGACAATTTCAGAGAGTCTGACCTTGCATTCTGGAGTCTTTACATTCATTCTCTTCCTGTCGAAGCAGGCGGCATATCTCACGTCCGCCTCCGGATTATCTCCGTATAGACGGATTAATGATGCGCAGGCCGGTCTGGAGGAAAGGTATCCCTTCATGTAGGAGAAGTACCAGTCCAGCTCGCTGGAGTTGTTGATATGCGAGCGCACCAAGACCTCTCCTGACGCGTCATACTTGGAGTTTATCATTGCCTCATACCCTGAAATGGGGGTGAGCGAATAGCCGCTGTTTTCAATGATGTCCCGGCAGATTTCCTCCGCCCTGTCCCAGTCGCAGCACCAGAATGCCAGCCTGGCCCTGTAGGCCTTGATTATCCATTCCGTGAAGATGTATGTCTTGTCGGAAGGATTGAGGGCCAAAGCGTTGCGGAACTGTTCGTCCGTGTATTCGTATGTCTGTCTCAATGTTCCCCTGAGCGGTTTTGCCGTAATGTCAAACACATCCACGACAGGGATGCCCGGAAGCTCGTCCGCCAGGTCATTGTCCCAGGGCTGGCACCAGCTTCTGAGGAGGTTGAAGTAGCATATTCCCTTGATTGAAAAAGCCGCCGCCAATGTCCCTGCCGCCACTTCGGAATTCCTTCCCTTGAGGTTCTCTATCACGATGTTGCAGTCTCTTACAGTTTCCCAGATGCTCTCATAGCGGAGCTGCATTGTATTGATGAGCTCTCCGGCGTAGAGGTCAAGATCTCCCGGCTTTATATTGGCATCCAGATCATCCGCACACCCCTCCAGCCTGGCGATAGTCTCCATATTGCCGATAATGTCCTCGTCTCCACCGCCCTCGATATCCCTCAGCCTTGTGTGTATGAGGGAGGCGAACTCCTCGTCAGTCTTCGGGATGATCTCCCCCTGCGGCTGCACGTCCAGAAAACGCCCGCATCCCGTCAGTATTATGGCCGATACAATGATTATGTGCTTTCTCATATCGTCAGAAGTCGATGTTCATGCCCGCAGATACGCTGCGTGTCGTCGGATAGGTGGCTCCAGGGACCTCCGGGTCCATTCCGTCATATCCGGTAATGGTAAAGAAATTGTTCAGGGCAACATTGAAACTGATGCCCCTGAGCCTGATTTTCCGCATTGCCTTTTCCGGCAGGGAGTAGGTGAGAATGATGGACTTGATTCTCAGGTAGGAATTGTTCTTCAGATAGATTGCGTCAATGATGCTGTAATCCATCGGGTTGTATGAGGAGAAGTTGTATTTCTCCCCGAAATAGTCGTAGATTCTCGGATATGTCACGCCCCTTGTGTCCGACATCGTCCATCTGTCTATCCTGTCCTTCCTGACATTCAGATGGTTGGCGTAGAGATCACTGTACTGGGACTGGACGGTTTCCGTGCTGACCTGGTTGTGCTTGCAGCTGGAATAGCTGGCCGGCGAGACGATTTTGTCGAAGGTCTTTGAGCCCAGCGAATAGACTCCGTTTATGCTGAGACGGAATTCCCGCCACCCTGCGCTGATGTTGAAGCCGCCGGTGAAAGGTGCGATTTCAGTACCCAGATAAGTCCTGTAATTGTCCGGCTTGTTCAGGTCCGAGGCTGAACTGACATTGGCATCATCCCTCAGTTTGAAGATGTACAGGCCGCTTGCGGAATCAATGCCCCCGAGGTCTCCGCTGAAGATGGACCTGGCCGGATATCCCTCTACATACCTGTCCTTGGAAGTGACTCCTGATGCCGTTGATGGCCTGTATTTCAGGACTTTATTGTAATTGTAGGCGAAGTTCACCGCTGCGCTGACGGTCCAGTCCCGGTTCTGCAGAATCTTTCCGTTCACGGTGAGCTCGACTCCCGTGTTCATTATGTCGGCCGAGTTGAAATTGACGTATGTGAATCCGCTGGTGCTCTGAACCTGGGAGGATGTCACCACGTCTGTGCTCAGACGGTAATAGTATTCCGCATTGACATTCAGCCTTTCCTTCCAGAGACCAAGATCCAGACCGGCCTTCGCATCCATAGTCTTCTCCCAGCCCAGATTCGGATTCGGGGCGGAAGGCAGTGTACCGAGATTGAAAGTCTGCTCCCCGAAATATCTGTATTGCTGCTGGAGATATCTGATGACCATAAGATGCGTGGTGCTGGTGTTGACCTCACCGGTGTATCCGAATGCTGCCCTCAAAGTGGCATGGGAAACTGCCGGTAGGCTGCGCTTCATCCATTCCTCTTCGCCGAGATGCCAGGCGGCACCTGCGCTCCAGGTCGGATTGAACTGCCTTTTGTTTCCGAAATTGGAACTTCCGTCCGTACGGAAAGAAGCGTTCAGCACTATGGCTTTGCCTAGATAGTAATCCGCTGATGCATAGAAAGATGCATATCTGCTCTCGGAAAAATACTGGCCGTTCAGCCTCTCGACCTCACTTACCCATTCGTCGGAAGGACCGCTGATTGGCGGCAGCGAAGTGGTCCCTGTCTTCGGATCGTAGTTGTATCTTTTCGAGAACAATGTGTTCGAACCCGCACCCCTGATCTCCGAGCCGGCGAGCACGTTGAGCGTATGGATGCCGGAGAATGTGCGGTTGAATGCGAAATGCCCCCTCAGCACGTAGCTGTCCCTGTTGGTCCGGTTCTGCGAGATGCTGCCGTAGAGATTGGTCTGGGACTTGTCGTCATTGCCGAGCCTGTCGTTGAAGGCGGTCCAGGTGTACTTGTCCACCACCTTGTCCGTGGAGTTGTTGGAATAGGTGTAGGAGGCCAGGCCGACGAAATGCAGGGGCTCGATGATTCTGAGGTCGAGCTGGCCTCTGACTGTGACGGCGGTGTTCCTGGTGTCGGTATAGTTGGAATCAAGTTCCCTGAGGATGTTGAATCCGTTCAGAGGCATCACCTGCTCCGCGCCCCTTCCGTTCCAGTACCCCAATGTGAACCAGGTCCGGTCGGCGGCATATGAGCCGTCATCATTGCAAGCCTTCTCGTAAGGGTTGGAAAAATATGCGTAGGTGAACGGGTTCACGCTGGAGTAAGGCATTGAGGATTCCTGCCTGGAGGCCTCTGCACCGATATCGATGCGCGCCCATTCCACGGGCTTGAGGTTTATGTTCGCATTGAAATTATACCTGCGGTAATCATTGTGGATGAGCATTCCGTTCTCGTCGTTCAGACCCAATGAAATGTAGTAGGTATATTTGTCCGAGCCTCCGCTCATTGACAGATGGTGGCCCTGGGAGAACGAATTGCGGAACATGAGCCCGTACCAGTCGGTGCTGATGTCGGAGAGCGAGGCTATGTACGCATCCTGCGCAGCCTTGTCGCCCCTCATCCCGGCAAACTCGCCGACTCCGGCCCTGATCTGTCCGACAATGCCGACTATCGGATATATTACAGTATTGTCAGTCAATGACTTCTGATATTTTGCCGCGGAGAATTCATCCCAGAGTTCATCCTCCCAGGCGAGCTTCTCGGCCGAGTTCATCAGGCTCAGGTCCCTGCCCGGCTTGAAGGACCAGGAGAAGGTGTTGCTGTAGCTGATCTTCATCTTGCCGGATTCTCCCTTCTTTGTGGTCACGACAATGACGCCGTTTGCCGCCCTCGAGCCGTAGATGGCCGCTGCCGCCGCATCCTTCAGGATGGTGATGCTCTCGATGTCGTTCGGGTTGATGTTGCCGATTCCGTTCACGAAAATGTCGTCAAAACCTCCTGTGGCGAGCTGTTCGCTGGTCAATGACGGGGATTCATTCTGGAGGGGGACGCCGTCCACTACCCAGAGGGGCTGTCCGGAGCCGCTTATGTTGCTGGTTCCCCTGATACGGATTCTGGACTGGGTCCCGGGCTGGCCTGATGTGGCGGAAACTGCCACGCCGGCCACCTCGCCCTGCATGAGGGCATCCACGGAGGACACGGCCTTTGCCTTGAAACTGTCCCCGTTTATGACTGCCACGGAGCCGGTGATGCGCTTGACGGTGGTCTGGGCATAGCCTGTCACAACCACCTGGTCCAGCACGTTGTTTTCCCAGGCCAGAATGATTTTCACATTCTCAGTAGCTTGAGGATTAAGTACATAAGTAAGAGACTCCATCCCCACCGAGGAGATGGTGAAGGTTTTTGCTCCCTGCGGCAATGTCATCGAGAACCGGCCGTCAAGGTCGGTGGTCGTGCCGGCGCTCGTCTTCTCGTTGCAGACAATGCCCGCTCCGATGACAGCTTCTCCATCGCTGTCGATGACAATGCCCGAGAATGTCCCGCTCTGGGCTCCCGCCCTGATTCCTGTCAGCAGCAGGACAATAAAAGGCAATATGGCAAGTTTCGTTTTCATCCGGTAAGAACAATGCTTCCGCAGTCTGCGGAATATGAATGATGTCAGTGGATTACAATGCCCTCGTCACGCATTGCGGCGATTGCCTCCCTGTGACCTGCCTCATCCACGTATGCCAGGCAGTCCTGCAGGAGAATCACGTGGAAACCTGCCTTGAGAAGGTCCTCGCAGGTGTTCCTGACGCAATATTCAGTGGCGATTCCGCAGACATACACGTCCTTAGGCTCCAGCATTGCGGCTACCTCGCCGAGTGACTGGCCGGCGGAATTGCGCCCGTCGAAACCCGAATACTGCTCCACGGCTTTGTCACAGCCCTTGTCGAATGTGAGGTCCTCGTCGGCGTAAGGCTTCAGTTCATCGGCGATTTCCCCGCCCCTGGTCCCTGCAACGCAATGAGGGGGCCAGATTCCTCCCTGCTCCCTGAATGAGGAATGGTCCTCCGGATGATGATCCCTTATGAAGAACACCGGAAGGTCGTCATTCCTTGTGCTCTTTATGAACTGGAGTGTGTTGGCTACGGCCTTGTCCGCACCCAGGCAGGCCAGGCTGCCGTCTATGAAGTCGTAGAGCATGTCCACTACGACGAGCAATGAATCATTTATCATATCTTGAATCTGCCTATTTCCTCCACGAGCTTGGAGAGGATGTCATTCTTGAGGTTGTAAAGGTCGTCGGATATGTCCACCTTGTAGTAATGCGGATTGATGAGCCTCCGCTCCGACGGGCTGAAATGGTGAAGGGTGTCATCATGGAAGGCCTTCTTCTCCATCAGGCTGCGCTTCGGGGCCACCCTGACGCCGTTTTCCACGGCTGGAATCTGCAATGCCCTCCAGGTGTATTCCCCGGCCTCGAAAGTCTTGTACTTGTATCTGTCGTACTCATCCGTGGCCGTGAATGTCCTGCCGGCCTCGATGTCTTCCGAGAGTCTGTCTCCGCGGAGACAGGTGATGTCGCATTTGTATATCTCGTTGCCGTTCTCGTCCTTTTTTGTGATGCGGTAGGTGATCTGGAAGCCCGGGTTGATGAGCTTGATCCTGTCCTCGGATTTCTTCAGCACAGGCTCGCCGCCGATCTGCACGAGCTTGTAGACATTGCCGAAGCATGGGGCCGCCTTGCTGGTGGCTATCGCATCGCCCACTCCGTAGGAGTCGATTCTGGCACCCTGCCTTTCCAGATCGGTGATGAGATACTCGTCAAGGGAGTTCGTGGCGAAGATTTTACAGCCCGTAAGCCCGTGGGCATCAAGGATTTCCCTGACTTTTACCGAAAGGTAGGCGAGGTCTCCGCTGTCCAGCCTCACGCCGTATCCGTATGGATAGCTGTTGTCGATCCCGTTCTCCCCGAATGCCCTTATGGCATTGAGAATGCCGCAGTGGAGGGTGTCGTATGTGTCAATCAGGAGAATCAGGTTCTCTCCCCGGTGGGTATTGATGTAGTCGTTGAATGCCCTGTGCTCTCCCTCCACGGTGCTGCCGTATGAGGTGACGAAGCTGTGGGCCATGGTGCCGGTGGAAGGGACTCCGTTCATCACCCCGGTCAGGATGTTGGAGGTGGAGGCGCAGCCTGCTATGATGGCGGCCTTCGCCCCGTAGGTGGCTGCCCATGGTCCGTGCGCCCTTCTGGAGCCGAACTCGCTCACGGGCCTGTCTGTAGCCCTGCATACCCTGGATGCCTTGGTGGCGACAGCCATCTGGTGGTTCATTATGCAGAGCATCGGGGTCTCCAGCACCTGTGCCTGTATGAGAGGGGCCTCCACAATGATGATAGGCTGGTTGGGGAAGGCTATCTCGCCCTCCTTCATAGCATAGATGTTGCCGGTGAACTTCATTCCGGCGAGATAATGCCTGAACTCGGCATAGCCGTCCCCGGGAAGGAACTTCTCGAAAAAGCTTTCCGGCATGGAGCCGAGATTGGCCACCATTTCAAGCACCTCCTCGGTGCCGCTCACTACAGCCCAGTTGTTGTTTTCAGGGGCTTTTCTGTAGAACAGGTTGAAAACAGCCGGTTTTTCGCCGTTGCCGCATTCCATGAAGGACTTTCCCATCGTGTACTGGTACTTGTCCGAGCAATATGCAAATTCCTTGAATTCCATTCTCAAACAGATGTTTGTCAATATGAAAGGCAAACTTACTGAAAACTCTTGAATTTACCGTCAAAACGGGGGCAAAATATGCTGACAAATCCCCGGAACTTTGTTATATTCGCATAAAACTATGTACAATGCAGGAATCGCTGATTCAATTATACAAATCATATACAGGTACCGAACCCATATCGGTCATTGAACTGAATTCTTCCGGCAGCAACCGCAGATATTTCCGCCTCACGGGAGCGGATGGAAGCACTGTCATCGGTGTCGCCGGCCTTGACCGCAGAGAGAATGCCGCATTCACTTATCTCTCCTCACATTTCCTCAGTCGTGGAATCAATGTCCCGGAGGTCTTGTCGGTCAGTGGGGACGGGATGTGCTATCTCCAGGAGGATCTGGGGGATACATTGCTCTATGACCTGGTGAAGGCTGGGCGGGAGAGCGGGGATTACTCCCCGGAAGAAAGGGAAGTCCTGAAGAAGACAATCAGCCTGCTTCCGAAGATCCAGTTTCACGGAGCGGAGGGTCTGGACTTCAATGTCTGCTTCCCCGAGCCCGAGTTCAACGGCAGGATGGTTCTCTTCGACCTCAATTATTTCAAATACTGCTTTCTGAAGGCGACGGGTCTGGAATTCGACGAGATCCGCCTGCAGGAGGATTTTGAGGCGATGAGGGAGGATCTGACATCGGAGGATACCACCGCATTCATGTACAGGGACTTCCAGGCGAGGAACGTGATGATAAGGGATGGCGAACCGTATTTCATTGATTTCCAGGGAGGCAGGAGGGGACCTGCATATTATGACGTGGCATCCTTCATCTGGCAGGCCAGGTCGAGATATCCGGAGGATTTGAAGAACGAACTCGTTCAGACCTACATCGAGGCTGCGAGGGAATTTATTCCGGACCTGGATGAAGATGCATTCAGGGAGAGGCTCCGGCTCTTCGTGCTTTTCCGCACGCTTCAGGTGCTGGGAGCATACGGCTTCAGGGGCTATTTCGAGAAGAAGCCCCATTTCATAGCCAGCGTGCCGTTCGCCATCGACAACCTGCGCCGTCTCCTTAAGACTCCGTTTGTCCGCTATCCTTATCTGACACAGGTGCTTACGTCGCTTACCGAGATGCAGCAGTTCTATGTCAATGCCGAAGACCGCCGCCTTGAAGTGAAAATATACAGCTTCGCCTACAAGAAGGGAATACCGGCTGACACCTCCGGCAATGGAGGAGGCTATGTATTCGACTGCAGGTCCGTGAACAATCCCGGCAAATATGAATATTACCGACAGTTTACCGGAATGGACCCGGAGGTGATCAAGTTCCTGGAGGATGACGGGGAGATTCTGACCTTCCTCGAATCCGTTTACGCCCTCGTGGATGCTCACGTTAAACGCTTTATAGAGAGGAAGTTCACCAATCTCCAGGTCTGCTTCGGCTGCACCGGAGGACAGCACCGCTCCGTGTATTGCGCCGAACATCTTGCCTCCCATCTCGCAAGCAAGTTCGACATAAGGGTGAAACTCATCCACAGGGAGCAGAACATTGAGAAGACATTCTAGGGAATATGAAGGCAATGATTTTTGCGGCCGGTCTGGGAACCAGGCTCAAGCCGTTCACCGACAATGCCCCCAAGGCTCTGGCCCCGCTTGCCGGGAAGACTTTGCTCTACCACGTTATCACCAGGCTCAGGGCTGCAGGCGTGGATGAGTTCGTGGTGAACGTCCATCATTTCCCGGATATGATTGTCTCATATCTTGAAAATGAGTTCAATGGCCTGGATATCAAGGTATCCGACGAGAGGGACAGGCTCCTGGAGACCGGAGGCGGAATCCGCCGGGCAGAGGCATTGCTTTCAGGTGCCGGGCCTTTCATTGTGCACAATGTTGATATCGTGACTGACCTGGACTTGCAGTGGTTCGAGTCCCGGCTCCGTCCGGGAGCGATGTCTGCTCTCCTCGTAAGTGAAAGGAAGACAAGGCGTTATCTTCTTTTTAACGAGGATGTGAGGCTTGTCGGCTGGACGGATGTTTCCACAGGTGCCGTAAAAACACCGTTCAGGAATCTCGATGTGGCCTCCTGCAGGAAAATGGCTTTCGGAGGCGTCCACCTTATGAGCCCGGATATTTTCAGGACATTTGACAGAATTGACAGCGATCCTTCCGCATTCCCGCTGTATGACGGGGAGGGAAGGCTGATCGAGGGTTCGGACCGGCCGCTCGGGGAGCGTTTCCCGATAATGGATTATTACCTCAGGGCCGCAGCTGAATATGAGTTTATCGGGGTCGCACCCCGTAGCCTCGTGCTGATCGATGCCGGGAAACCGGAGTCTCTGGCCGAGGCGGAAAAATTTGTAAACGGAAGAGTATGAGAGCGATAGTAATCGGAGCTACATCCGGCATAGGACGTGCCGTGGCAGGCCTGATGGCAGAAGAAGGCTGGACAGTGGGCATTGCCGGAAGGCGGAGGGAAATGCTGGAGTCATTCGTGGCGGAGCATCCCGGGGCGGATATCCGGATTTCTGATTTCGACGTTACTGCGGAGGACTCTCCTTCGCGGCTGATGGACCTGATCGGGAGAACCGGAGGTGCTGACCTCATCTTCATTGTGTCAGGAGTCGGGAAGCAGAACCGGGAACTGGACCCGAATATTGAGCTCAATACGGTGAAAGTCAACTGCCTGGGATATGTAAGAATGGCAGATGCCGCATTCCGGTACTTCAGGGAAAGGTCCAAGGCCGAGCCCGGATTCAGGGGCCATCTGGCCATAGTCTCATCGGTTGCCGGGACTAAGGGCATGGGAACAGGGCCGGCCTATTCCTCCACCAAGAGGTTCCAGTCCACCTATCTGGATTCCCTGGCCCAGCTCTCGAGGATGAACGGCTTTCCTCTGGATGTCACGGATATCCGTCCGGGCTTCGTCAGGACCGACATACTGTCCAGAGACAAGAATTATCCCATGCTGATGACTGTGGAATATGCTTCGGGACTGATTTTCAGGGCGTTGAAGAGGCGCAGGAGAAGGGCATGCATTGACTGGAGATTCTCCCTTCTCGCCTTCCTGTGGAGCATTGTGCCGCAATGTCTCTGGGAGAGAATGACAGGTTTCAAATCATAAATTGCAATGGCTACTTTCAGGTTCATATCAAATATGAATACAGGCAGCACTGCCGGCCTCAGGGAGGCTGCACAGGGCCTTGCCGAGGACTTCATCGTATTCAACACCAGGCCTTTCCCCTGTGACTGGGGCTATCTTGCATTGGATAGAATAGCCTCGGTGGCCGAGTCGACAGGCGCGGACTTGCTTTATTCGGACTATTACGAGCTGGTTGAGGCTCCCGATGGCGGAACCATCAGGCGGAAACATCCGGTGATAGACTGCGCCAAGGGAGCCCTTAGGGACGATTTCGATTTCGGCCCGGTACTGGTGTTCCGCTCATCCTCATTCCTGAAGGCATTGGAAGGGATGAATGTTGAAAGGCGTTTCGGCGCCCTGTACGATCTGAGGCTGAGAATGGATAAGATCGTCCACATAGGAGAATACCTCTATACCGAGATAGAGACGGACCTCCGCAAGTCGGGAGAGAAGCAGTTCGACTATGTGAATCCGCGCAACAGGGAGGTCCAGATCGAGATGGAGGAAATCTGCACGGAGCATCTGAAGCGGATCGGAGCCTACATAGCCCCGGGATTCAGGACTGTCAGCCCTGACCCGGATTTCAGGCCGGAGGTGACCGCCTCCGTCATCATCCCCGTTTTCAACAGGGTCAGGACGGTGGCCGACGCAGTTCACAGTGCACTTTCGCAGGAATGTGATTTCGATTACAATGTCATTGTCGTGGACAATCATTCCACCGACGGGACTTCGGAGAAACTCGCCTCGATCGAGGACAGGAGGCTGAAAGTCATTGTACCGGAAAGGGATGACCTCGGTATCGGAGGATGCTGGAACCTGGCCGTGAACAGCCCTCATTGCGGAATGTATGCGGTCCAGCTGGACAGCGACGACATCTACAGGGACGGGAGCACGTTGCAGAAAATCATTGACCTGTTCCGGAGTGAAGGCTGCGGAATGGTGGTCGGGGCATACGAAATGACGGATTTCGACCTCAATCCTCTGCCTCCGGGAATCATTGACCACAGGGAGTGGACCGAGGAGAATGGCAGGAACAATGCGTTGAGGGTGAATGGATTGGGTGCTCCGCGGGCTTTCTACGTACCGCTTCTCAGGACCATAGGTTTCCCGAATGTGAGCTACGGCGAGGACTATGCGGCGGGACTCCGTATCTGCCGTGAATACCGGATCGGGAGAATCTACGAGCCGCTGTACTGCTGCCGCCGCTGGGAGGGCAATTCCGATGCGGCCCTTAGCATTGAAAAGGTCAATGCGAACAATATCTACAAGGACAGCATCCGCACCTGGGAGCTGGAAGCCAGAATAAGAATGAACGCCAATGACGAATAACCATCAGATATCCAAGTTTATAAGTGACCAGCTTTCCGTATGGCCGCTAGCCTCTTCCAATTTCCGCTCACTCAAGAATGCGGAAATCAGGGAGATGGAGGTAGGCGGGCTGAAAGTCAGGTGCCAGCACAATCCGGAGCGGATCCGTTCCTCCGCAGCCAGGGTGGACAGCACCTCGATCAAGGCCAGGAAATGTTTCCTATGCGCCGAGAACCGTCCGCCGGAGCAGAGCTCGATGCAGTTCGAGGGCAGGAAGGGGCGGAAATACGACATTCTCGTGAACCCATATCCGATATTCCCTTCGCATCTGGTGATTGCGAGGAACGCCCACGTCCCCCAGACAATATGGCACAGGGTCGTGGACATGACGGATATTGCCAGACATTTCCCGGATTTCACTGTCTTCTACAACGGCCCTGAGTGCGGGGCATCCGCACCTGACCACATGCATTTCCAGGCTTGCCCGAGGGGGCTGATGCCGCTGGAGAATGAGATTGACCGTCTCTTTAGGGACAATGCAGAAGGCCTGGATTTCATAACCTCCGTTCAGGAAGCGGAACTGTTTCATTACAAGGGATTTACGAAAGGAGTATTCGCGATGCGGGCCAGGACGTCCAAGTCTTTCGCCAAGCTGTTCTACCGCCTTCTGGACTGCCTGCCTTGCCGGGAAACTTCTCCCGAGCCGATGTTCAACCTCCTCGTATGGTACAGTGTCCGCCCTTCCGAAAAGGTCTCAGGCATATCCCACGGCCGTTTCGGGGAATACCGGGCAGTGTTGGTGGCCCGTGAAAGGCACCGCTCCCATCATTATTTTTCCGAAGGCGACGACCATCTTACAATGAGTCCCGGATGCGCCGACATGGCTGGTCTTTTCATTGTTCCGCAGGCGGATGACTTTGCCAAAATCAATCCTGAGCTGATCGGTGAAATGCTTTCCGAGGTGTCCATTGACGGGGAGGCCGAGAAAAAGGTAATCTGGAAACTGACCAGGACACAGCCTGAACTCCAGGTCGGAATCATGTCCGGGAAGGAAATAGAATTTGAAATCATATCCGACGGGGCCGGCCGCCAGCGGGTAAGTTTCGAGAACGGACGGCTTTCCTACAACGGGACATTGTACGACGAGCTCCTCTTCGATGCCAGGACAATGTCTACGATGTTCGCCGAGCCGACATTCATCCTCTACGGAGTGACCATAGGCGTGGATTTCCATTGGGAGAGGAAACTGACCGGGAAGTTCGCCGGCTCCCTCAAGTTTATAGTGGAAGGGGACAATGTGGTGGCTGTCAATGTGATAGGCGTAGAGGACTATCTCCTTAGCGTGATTTCATCGGAAATGAAGCCTACCGCTCCCCTGGAATATCTCAAGGCCCATGCGGTGATTTCACGTACCTGGGTGATGAAGCAGATTGCCCGCAGAAAGGATGGAAGCAATGCCGTGCAATGCCCTGAGGACAGGGTGGAGGATGGTATCCTGCATATCGAGAGATGGTTCGACACCAATGACCACAAGGCCTTTGACGTCTGTGCCGACGACCATTGCCAGAGATACCAGGGTCTGACCTCGGCTGTCGGAGAGAATGCCCGCAAGGCCGTGGACGAGACCTGGGGAGAGGTCCTGGAATATGAAGGAAGTCTCTGTGACGCAAGATTTTCCAAATGCTGCGGAGGCATCACCGAGGAATTCGGGACCTGCTGGGCGGACGAGAATCATCCATATCTGAAATCCGTTCCGGACCCGTATTGCGACACGGATGACGAAGAGATTCTCCGCATGGTCCTGAATGACTACGACCTCGAGACCAGGGATTTCTACAGATGGCAGGTGAGATATACCAGGGCGGAACTTTCCGACCTGATCTGCAGGCGCTCCGGTCACGACATCGGCATGCTGAAGGAATTGAAACCTCTGCGAAGGGGTCCTTCAGGCAGAATATGCGAGCTTCTCATCATTGGCTCCAGAATGTCAATGTCGGTCGGCAAGGAATTGATGATCAGGCGATTCCTTTCGGAGTCCCATCTGAAAAGCTCGGCCTTCACGGTGAGCGTGGAACCGGGCCGGACCGAGGCGGAAGATATGATCGTCCTCAACGGTTCAGGCTGGGGGCACGGCGTGGGCTTCTGCCAGATCGGAGCCGCAGTGATGGCATTCAGGGGCAATGATTACAGGGCCATACTTTCCCACTATTATCCCGGAGCGGAGACCGCCCGCATTCCGGAATCATCTGTAAAGATTTATGAATAAACGCATTGGCATATCCGGAGCAAGGTCTCCGTGGTGGTGGATTCCGACCGTATATTTTGCGGAAGGTATCCCGTATTTCGTGGTGAACAGCATATCGGTTACAATGTTCACGAAAATGGGAGTGCCGAACGGGGAGATGGCCCTGTTCACCAGCCTCCTCTATCTGCCTTGGACATTGAAGCCGCTCTGGAGCCCTCTCGTAGATATTTTCAAGTCGAAAAGATGGTGGATTGTCACTATGCAGGCATTGATGACGGCGGCTTTCATACTGCTGGTTTTCAGCATCCCGCACCCTTCGCCTGAGATGATTGCCTCCGGCCGGACTCCGTCGGGTCTGTTCACATTCACATTGCTTTTGTTCATCCTCACGGCATTCGCCTCTGCGACACACGACATTGCCGCAGACGGCTTCTATATGGTGGTGCTCGACCCCGGCCAGCAATCTTTCTTCGTGGGCATAAGGAGCACATTCTACCGGCTCTCGTCCATTTTCGGGCAGGGAGTCCTGGTCGTGATCGCAGGGCTGATTGAGTCGCATACCGGCAACATTCCGCTTGCATGGACTCTCACGATGGCTGTCACTGCCGTCATTTTCGCATTGATTACCCTTTACGACATGTTCATGCTGCCGAGACATAAGGCGGATGTGGCCGTGAAGTCGTCCGGCCGGTCCTCCGCAGGGGAATTCGCCAGGGCTTTCGTTACCTTCTTCCGCAAGCCGGGAATCCTTGTGGCATTGGCATTCATGCTTATGTACAGGCTTCCCGAAGCCCTTCTGCTGAAGATGGTCAATCCTTTCCTCCTCTCCTCTGCCGAGCAGGGAGGCCTCGGACTTTCCACAGCCACGGTCGGCCTGGTTTACGGCACCATCGGTGTGATAGCCCTCATGGTCGGCGGAATAATCGGCGGAATGGCCGCTTCCAGATGGGGACTGAAGAAATCCCTCTGGCCTATGGCCGCCTTCCTCGCCCTGCCTTGTGCCGCATACCTGTACATGAGTATGTCAATGACTCATAACATTCTGGTTATCAGTATATTGATTGCTATAGAGCAGTTTGGCTACGGCTTTGGATTTACTGCATATATGCTGTATATGATGTATTTTTCGGAAGGGGAGTACAAGACTTCGCACTATGCCATATGCACTGCCTTCATGGCACTCAGCATGATGATACCGGGAGCCTTCGCCGGATATATCCAGGAAATGACCGGTTACGTGAATTTCTTCTGGATCGTGATGGCCTGCTGCATTGCCACGGCGGGTGTGACCTGCCTGCTGAAAGTTGATCCTGAATACGGTAAAGTTGTCAAGAAATGAAAGATATGAGAACAGCGTTGATTTCCATTTTGCTGGCATTCCTGCCTGCAGTGCTTGATGCTGCCCCGGCTGTGAAGGTGCGCACCGGCATCGAGGTGCTCGAAGGCCGTGGCTTTGAAGGGCTTGAGGGCAAGCGTGTGGGACTTGTGACAAATCCGAGCGGGGTGGACCGCAACCTCCGTTCCACAATCGACATACTCAATGAGGCCGAGAATGTCAATCTCGTGGCCCTTTTCGGCCCTGAGCACGGTGTCCGCGGGGATGCCTACGCCGGGGACAAGGTGGACGATTCGGTGGACGCTGCAACGGGCATAAAGGTTTATTCCATCTACGGGAAATATCGCGAGCCTTCCCAGGAGATGCTGGAGGGCATCGACATAATGGTTTATGACATCCAGGATGTCGGGACAAGGTCCTACACTTTCATCAGCACTCTCGGACTGGTGATGCGGGCCTGTGCGAAGAAAGGTATCGGGGTGATGGTTCTGGACAGGCCTAACCCGCTGGGAGGTAATAAGATAGAGGGTTGTTTAGTGGAGCCGGGCTTCTTCTCTTTCGTGAGCGAGTTCCGGATTCCGTATATATACGGGCTGACTGTCGGCGAGCTGGCCATTCTCATCAATGAGGAAGGCCTGAACTGCGGGCAGAAGGGCAATGAGGAGCATCTCAGATGCAGCCTGACCGTGATTCCGATGGAGGGCTGGACCAGGGACATGACATATCTGGAAACCGGATTGCCGTGGGTTCTCCCGTCTCCGAACATACCCTATCCCCAGTCCGCCATCAATTATCCATGTTCCGGAATCGCAGGCGAGTTCTTCAATTATCTCAATGTCGGTGTGGGCTACACTTTCCCGTTCGCCGCATTCGCCGCCCAGTGGATTGACGCGACGAGGCTCAAGGCCGAGCTGGACAGCTACGCTCTCCCGGGCGTGGCATTCAGGGAGGTCCACTACAAGCCGATAGCAGGGAGCAGCCAGGGAAAGCTGGTCCACGGGGTTCAGTTTTATTTTACTGATTATGAGAAGGCTGAGATTTCAATGACCCAGTTTTACGTGATGCAGGCGGTACACAGGCTGTATCCGGAACGCAATCCTTTCATGATCACTCCGTCCCGCAATGAAATGTTCGACAAGATTTGTGGTACGGATTATGTAAGAAGGACATTTTCAAAACGTCTTATGGCCTGCGACATAGCGGACCGATGGCGGGGGGACGCTGAAGAATTCAGGCTCATGGCGCGACGTTATTACATCTATCAGTAATCTAAAACTTTTGTGATTATGAGAGGGTTAGCAAAATTCTTGATGGCATTGACCGCAGCTGCGGCAATGATTTCATCCCCAGTCTATATGGATGCTCAGACACGCAGGTCCACCACGACCACCTCGCAGAGAGGTTCGACCGGATCTTCATCTTCTTCAAGGTCAAGTTCCTCACGCTCGTCTTCAAGTTCTGCATCCACGAGATCCTCAGGTTCGACCTCTACACGTTCCGGCGGCTCTGCCGTGAGGTCGTCCAGCTCGACTTCATCGAGGCCATCAGCGACGGTTTTCAGACCTTCATCAGGGTCGACGACCACATCCAGGCCTTCAGCCACCACGCAGACCCGTTCCACTTCTTCACAGAACAGATCCGCCACAACCCAGAGCCGGTCAACTTCCACCCAGAACCGTACCGTGACAGGACGTTCCTCGGCGACTACCTCCCGTTCAACAGGAAGTACAACCCGCTCATCAGCAACGGCTTCCCGTCCTGCTGCCAGCCGTCCTTCCGGCTCCACACAGGTAAGAGGCGGTTCCAGCTCCACCGGTACCAGAACCTCCGGAAGTTCCACGGTTTCATCATCAAGGCGTACTTCTTCCGGCACCGGTACCAGAGTTGCACAGCCAATCAACAGAGGCGGTTCCTCAGCCGCAACGCCACAGCAGAGGCCTTCTGCTGGCAGTGCGGCCCGCAGCAATGTCACCAGGGGAGGAGGACTTTCCACGGTGACAAGCGAGATGCGCACGAGACCTTCCTCCGCCCAGTCTTCGCGGCAGCCGGCCGTCAGGGGAGGCATGTCGGATGACTTCAGGATTGACAATCATGATGTTTACAGGGTACCTCCGCGCGAGAGGGATTTCATACACTATGACAGACCTGGACATTTCTTCGACCGCCACAGCCCGCATTGCTTCGGCTTCAGGGTTCAGGTGCTCCCTCCTCACCACGTGCACAGGACATTCTTCGGCATTGACTATTATATCTGCGACAATGTCTACTACCGTCATTATCACGGACATTACATCGTCTGCCGCCCGCCTTTCGGAGTTGTCATAGACAGGGCCATCAGGGATCTGGCATTCGCCACGGTGAGATTCGCCTACTATTCCAATGTCTACAATACATACAGGGCCATTGACGAGAACAACCGCTACATCGACCAGCAGAACAGGATCATTGCCCAGAACAATGCGACAATCCTTGCGCAGAACAATGCGATTGCAATGAACCCGGCATTGGCAAGGTCCTCATACGACGTCGCGAACAGACTCGGACTCGTCCAGAGCTATGCGTATGCCGACAAGGAATACTACTACGAGGATGGAGTATTCTATATCATCAATGCAGGCGGACAGTATCAGACCATCGTCCCTCCGGCCGGAGCTCTCGTGGAGACTCTTCCGGATGACTACGAGATCATTACCCTGGACGGCATCGAGTACTACAGGGTTGACGATACGGTCTACAGGCTGACCCTCGTGCAGGGCAATCCTTACCTCGAGGTCCTCGGCCAGATGTACGGTTCACTTTCAAGGAAGTATGATTACTACAATTAATGATTTAAGCAAATGATAGGAGTCGTTGACTCCGGATCAGGCGGGTTGTCCGTTTTGAAGGAGATGGCCCGCCTTCTTCCTGGAGAGAAATATCTGTATTACTCTGACAATGCCTGGTGTCCTTACGGAGAGAAGACCAGGGATTTCATTATTGAAAGAATGAGGGCTGTCACGGACTTTCTGCTCGGGAAGGGAGCCGATATAATCGTGGTGGCCTGCAATACGGCTACTTCGGCGGCGATTTCCACATTGAGGGAGGAGTACTCCGACGAGTCTTCAGAACAATGCAGGGAGCGGGTTCTCCGGCTGACAGGCGGACGCCGTGACCATATCCGTTTCATCGGGATGGAGCCTGCAGTGAAACCTGCCGCTCTCGGCACCAGGACCGGCGTGATCGGAGTCCTGGCTACGGCAGGGACGCTCAAAGGCTCAAAATATCTGACTTCCAAGGGCAATGTCGAGGACAATGTCAAGGTGGTTGAACACGTGGGCAGCGGCTTCGTGGAACTTGTGGAAAGCGGCAGGCTTGAAGGGCCCGAGGTCGAGAAGACCGTTTCGGAAAGTCTTCAGCCATTGCTCCGGGCGGGGGCTGACATCATTGTCCTGGGCTGTACCCACTATCCTTTCCTGCTTCCGGTGATGGAGAAGATTGCCGGGCCTTCGGTCAGGTTCATCGACCCGGCTCCGGCGGTAGCCCGCCATCTGGCGGATGTGATGAAAGAGGACGGCCTCCTTTCCGGGAAACCGTCCGCTGATATCTCATTGTCAGGAAGACCTGACGTAAGTCTTTTCTCTTCAGGCGACGATGCCTGTCTCAGGAGCCTTTTTGAACTGGCTATCTGCCGGGAGGCGGGCCCATCGGACCGCGTCCGGGACCTCCTGGACCACCGGGACCGCCCATAGGGCCGCCCATCCGGCTCCTGCCCATCGTGCCGAATCTCCAGGTCAGCGAGAGAATCACATAGCGGCCGAGGGTGTTGTTCCAGGTCTCTGTGTGATAGTTGGCCGAGTCGCTGATTGACAGGTTCTTGGACTGGTTCAGAAGGTCGTAGGCCTTGATGGACAATGTCCACTTGTTCTTGAACAGAAGCTTGGTGATTTCCACGTTGAGGATGTATTCGTCATCCTGAGGAGTCGTGTATCCGCGGTACCAGTTGTAGTCGAAGTCAGACACGAGGCCGACGCCTCCCGGTATTGTCCAGTTCATGGATGCGGACACCTGGTTGTTCCAGGTCATGTTGGTGTTCACCGAGTTCATCGTGTACCAGGATTTGTTGACGCGGGTTCTTCCGCTGGCCGTGATCTCCACGAAATCATTGCGATAAGTGGCTTTAAGCCTTTCGGAGAGATTCATTGTCTGAATCCTGTTTTCCGTGAAATATTCGCTTTCACCGAGGTCCGGGAAGTCCTGATGGAAGAGTTCGTAGTCGAAATTGGTGCCGTCGTAATACTTGTCCGTATTGAAGGAACTCTTTCCGACGTATGAAGACGAGGTGTACCAGCTGCCGCTCAGCATGTTGGAGATGCTGAAGTTGGACTTGGCTATAGGAGCGTTGAAGAATGTCCTGAGGGCTGCGTTTCCGGAGGTCGGACCGTTGACCGGAAGGGAGAACTGCGTTCCACCGTCATTGTACCAGCTGGCGTTGACTATAGGCGACTGGACCAGACCTCCTTCCAGGCTTCCGGAAAATGAAAGGAACTTCGTCCTGTCGGAATATCCGAACCTTGTCCTGATGTCGTGCCTGAAATACGGCTTCAGATATGGGTTTCCGAGTGATACGCTCAGAGGGTTGGAGTTGTCCGGAACCGGCATGAGCTGCGATGTGGTAGGCTGGGCGGAGTTTCCGAAGTAGAAGCCGCGGATGTTTGTATTGTCGTTGATGTCGTACCAGATCATTGCCGAAGGCGACCAGTTGACCACGGTGCTGTTGTAGTCCTGTCCGTTGGTCTCATTATGGGTGATGGTCGGCACCACTGCAGCTCCGAGCTGCGCTCTGAGCTTGTCCTTCTGGTACATGAAGTTGAAGCCAGCCCTGTGGGTCTGATACTGGTTCAGGATGCTGCTGGAGTATTCCGCATTGGGAACCATCTCTTCCTTGTTGAAGTTCCTGTTGTCCTTGTCGAAATTATCCACCTCACCTGAATCGTAGGTGTTTTTCTCGGATTTGTTCCTGCTCCATTTGTACTGGTAGTTGGCCTCGAGATAGAAGCCTGCTCCGAGGGGCTCTGTATAGACCATCCTTCCGCCGATGGATGAAGATCTGGAGTTCCTGTCGAAGAACTGGTTTACGATGTCCTTGCTCTGTTCTGTCGTACCGTCGTCTTCGTATGTTGTTGTCAATGACTGATTATAGCCGGTGAGGTCGTTGTTGCTGAAGTTGTAGTCGATGTTGACTGACAATGTCCTCCCGGGTATTCCGAGACGCTGGCGGAAGAGGAAGAATCCGTTGGTGGTCCAGTTGTCGTTGTTGCCTCCGTTGAAATTGAAACCGTCATTCTTCTTATATGGGTCGGCCTCTGCGGAAGCCTGTCCCCAGGTGTCGAACGTAGAAATTTCAGAGAAGTTGCCTTTGCCGAAATTGAACTGAGGCTGGAAAAGGATGGAGGTGTTCTCCGAGAAATTGTGCTCGAGACGGACACCTACCCTATGTCCCTGGGTGTTGTTCGAACTCAGTCCGTCGGTGTCGTAAATAAGCTGGGAACCGTCGTCGAGATAGGTCGTCTTCGAACTCCCCTCCATAATGTCTTTCTGAGTGTTGTTGTACAGATAGTTGGCTCCGAGGTTCATCTTGTCGCCGAAAAGATCCCAGGCTCCGTTGACTCCTCCCATCCAGGAGGAAGTGATGCCGTTGCTGTTGCCCCAGCCGCCGCTTCCGCGGCCCATTCCGCCGCCTCGCATTGAACCCATCATGCTGCCGGAGAGATCATTGAAACCGCGGTTGTTGGTGTTGTTGGCATTGAGAATGATGCTGAGCTGGCTCTTTTCGGTGAATCTTCCGATGAATGCGGCTCCCTGATATCTCCAGTCGCCGTTGTCGGCGAGTTCCGAGCTGGATTTTTCCAGCCAGTCGTGTCCGCCGCCGGCCATCATGTTGCCGAAGACACCGTTCATCATTCCCTTCTGGACGCTGAGGTCAATGACTGTTTCCTCATTGCCGTCATCAATGCCGGTGAACTGCGCCTGCTCCGATTTCTTCTGCACGACCTTCACCTTCTCCACAATCTTTGCCGGGATGTTCTTCGACGCGAGGGAAGGGTCATCCAGGAAGAAAGTTTTTCCGTCAATGGTTATCTTTTTTATAGTCTGACCGTTGGCAGTAACGCTTCCGTCCTCACCGACTTCCACGCCCGGGAGTTTCTTGAGAAGGTCCTCAAGCATGTCATTGTCAGTGGTCTTGAATGAGGAGGCGTTGTATTCTACGGTATCTTTCTTTATTATGATAGGATTGCCGGTGGCCGTGACGCTGGCTGCATCGAGCAACTTGGTGTCCGGAGCCATCTCTACTTCACCGAGATTGACAGCCTCCTTCACTGTGATTTCCTTTGAATATTCCTTGTAGCCGAGCAGTTCCGCCTTGACTGTGTAACTTCCGGCAGCCACTCTGTCAATCAGGGCTTTCCCCTTGTCATCAGTGAGGACATATTTGTAAGGGGTCTTTTCTCCGCTCTTCGTGAGGGATACAGTGGCGTAGGCTACCGGCTCTCCGGTGCTCTTGTCTTTCAGGGTAAGGAATACCGACCTGGATTGGGCCATACCCGTAAATGAGAATGCGGACATCAGGATCAGTCCGCAAAGCAGCGCAATGATTCTCTTCATTGATCTTTTTCAGTTTTCAGTAACACTCTGTGAATGCTTCCGCAGATTCCTTCCGGGAAGCAACAGCCATTAGACAAATCCGCCGGCCCGGGGTTTAATCCGTCCGGCTTGAAAATGTCATTTTATCCTGTCGGAATTGTCAGCTATGAATTTCTCCCAGCTTCCTCCGCTTTTCATCCCGGCGAGGGGATTCGAGAGCTGGTAATAATGGCACATTGCAATGGCGAGCGCATCGGTCGCATCCAGGAATTTCTCCTCGATGTCTATGTCCAGGATTCTCTGCAGTATTGTGCTTACCTGATTCTTGGAGGCGGCTCCGTTTCCCGTCACGGCCACCTTGGCCTTCCTCGGCGCATATTCAGTGATGGATATGCCTCTTGTGGTGGCCGCCAGCATTGCCGCTCCCTGCGCCCTGCCGAGCTTGAGCACGACCTGGGCATTCTTCCCGTAGAATGGGGATTCCAATGCCATCTCGTCAGGGGAGAACCTGTCGCACACGTCTCCGATCTCCCTGAAGATGCGGCTCAGTTTCGAATAGGCGTCCTTCTCCTTCCTGAGGTCGATGACTCCCATCTCCAGGTAGTGAGGCTTGCCGTTTTCAACACGGATGACCCCGAAGCCAAGAATATTGGTTCCGGGGTCTATTCCGAGAATTGTAGTGTCTTTTATCATCAGGCCGGATCAGTCGATGTAGTCGAATCCGGTGTACGGCCTCAGGATCTCAGGAATGACGATTCTGTCCTCCTGCTGGTTGTCCTCAAGCATTGCCGCAACCACACGCGGCAGGGCGAGGGAACTTCCGTTTAGGGTGTGGCAGAGCTGGGTCTTGCCGTTCTCGTCCTTATATCTGAGGTGGAGACGGTTTGCCTGGTATGTCTCGAAGTTGGAGACTGAGGAAATCTCAAGCCATCTCTGCTGTGCGGCTGACCAGAGTTCGAAATCGTAGGTGATGGCGGAGGTGAAGCTCAGGTCACCGCCACAGAGCCTGAGGATCCTGTACTTGAGTCCGAGCTTGTTCACGAGATCCTCCACGTGGGCAATCATTTCGTCGAGGGCCTTGTAGGAGTTCTCCGGCTTTTCGATGCGCACGATTTCCACCTTGTCGAACTGGTGGAGCCTGTTCAGGCCTCTTACGTCCTTGCCGTATGAGCCTGCCTCCCTGCGGAAGCACGGAGTGTATGCGGTCAGCTTCTGCGGGAACTGGTCGTTCGCGAGGATGACATCCCTGTAAATATTGGTCACAGGTACTTCTGCGGTAGGGACAAGATAGAAATCGTCGAGGCCGACATAGTACATCTGGGCCTCCTTGTCAGGGAGCTGGCCGGTACCGAAACCGGAAGCGGCGTTCACCATGATCGGCGGCTCAATTTCCTTGTATCCGTCGGCTGTATTCTGGTCGAGGAAGAAGCTTATGAGCGCTCTCTGGAGTTTGGCACCCTTGCCTTTGTAGACCGGGAATCCCGCTCCGGTGAGTTTCACGCCAAGGTCGAAGTCGATGATGTCGAACTTCCTGGCGAGATCCCAGTGAGGGAGGGCATTTTCCGGAAGATGGATTTCCGGACCGCCCATCTTCACGACCTGATTGTCCTCGGCTCCCTTGCCCGGAACGACGAGGTCGCAAGGTATGTTCGGGAGAAGCACCAGCTGTGCCTCAAGTTCCTTGTTTGTGACATCAGCCTTTGCGAGGAGCTCGGTTGACTTTGCCTTCAACTCGGCCACTTCCTTCTTGGCCTCCTCGGCCTCGGCCTTCCTGCCTTCTTTCATGAGGCCTCCGATGAGGCCCGCCTTCTGCTTCTGCTGAGCGAGGAGGGCATCGCTCTCTGTCTGGAGCGACCTTCTTTCAGTGTCAAGTTTCAGGACTTTCTCAACGATGGCTCTTGCATCGAAGTTCTTAACTGCAAGTTTCCCGATAACGAATTCGGGATCGTCGCGAAGCATTTTGAGTGTCAACATGATATTTTTACGTCTAATGTTCTTCAAATAAAAAAACAGAGGACCGCACGCCGAACTCGAAGTGCAATCCTCTGATGTCTTTCAAGACCCTTCGAGCTAGTTCTCAAAAGGGATAACCGACACGTAAGATTTGTTCTCTCTCTTCCTGGTGAACTTGACTGTGCCGTCAACGAGGGCATAGAGAGTATGGTCCTTGCCGATTCCGACGTTCTTGTCAGGATTGTGCACGGTACCTCTCTGGCGGACGATGATGTTTCCGGCCTTTACGACCTCTCCGCCGAACTTCTTGAGACCGAGTCGTTTGCTTTGCGATTCACGACCGTTCTTGGAACTACTTTGACCTTTTTTATGTGCCATTTTTCTTTCCTCCTGTTAATGATTAAGCGATAGAGTCGATACGGATCTTGGTGAGCTTCTGGCGATGGCCGTTGAGCTTCTGGAATCCTTTGCGACGGATTTTCTTGAATACCAATACTTTCTTTGCCTTGGCATCATCATTGAGCACGGTAGCCTTGACTACTGCGCCTTCTACGTAAGGGGCTCCGACCTTCACTTCGCCCTCATTGTCGAGGAGAAGCACCTTGTCGAACTCGACCGTCTCATCGTTCTTGGCCGAAAGACGGTTGACGAAAATCTCTGCGCCAGCCTCTACTTTGAACTGCTGGCCTGCAATGTCAACGATTGCGTACATTCTGTAAAACTTTAAAAGTTCCGGCTGCAAGCGCCCGCCCTTCATACGGCGGAACTTTACGGAGCTTGGCAGTCATAATCACAATAGGACCGCAAATTTAGCATTTTTATCAAATACTGCAAAATATTTTCTGAATATTCCTTAAATTTGTGACAGATAAGATAGAGACTTTATGGATTCACCATTCATATTTGACAAATCGGTCACCGGGAAATCCTTTGCCGGAAGGCGGGGTGACTGCAATACTCTCTCCGGAATGCTCTCCCACGGCCAGAATGTCGTGATCTGGGGGCCTCCCAAGTCGGGCAAGATGTCGGTTGTCAGGCAGACCCTGTTCAATCTGAGGACGTCCGGGCATACTCCGGTTTTGTGCGAGGTGGATTTGCTGAACATCAGGACGCCGGAGGCCTTCCTCCGCAGGTTCGCAGGCAATGTCATCAAATCCGTCGCCGCCGCCCCCGGGGAGATGGGCGAGATTTCTTCAGCATTTCTCGGAGATACATCGCTGGCTTTCGACGAGAACCTGTATCTGGAGACCGGGGAACTCTTCCAGGGCTCTTTCCCGTTGTCCGAAGAGGAATCCAGGGAAATCATCGAGCTGCCCTACAGGCTTGCGGAGTCCCGCAAGACTGACGTGATCGTGGTGATCCGGGAGTTCCAGAACATCGGCACGGACGAGGGGGACAGGATTCTCCGGGTGATGCAGGATGTGCTTGCCTCTCACAAGGATGCACCGGCCCCTTATTGCTCATTCGTGCTTCTCGGTTCCCGGGTCAATGCCATGGCGGACATCTTCAGCCGGAGGAAACTTTTCTGGAACGTGGTCGAGAGGCTGGCGCTTTCTCCATTGACTTCCACGGAGATAGCCGAGTATGTGATGAGAGGGTTTTCCATGGGGGGAAAGGTCATTGACAGGGAACTTGTGCAGGGTGTCTGCAATCTTTTCCGCAACAATGTCTGGCACATCAACCATTTCTTCTTCATCTGCGACTGCCTTTCCAAAGGTTACATCAGCGAAATCACGTTCAAGGATGCCCTTTCCTGCATGGTTTCTGTACACGAGCCCGAGTATCAGAGGATAATGGATGACCTCACCTCATTCCAGATCAGGTTTCTCAAGGCTGTCCTGGACGGTGTCGTGAAGTTCAGCACCACGGATGTGATCGAGAAGTACGCCCTCAATTCCTCCGCAAATGTCAAGCGCGTCAAGGATGCCCTCATGAAGAAAGAGGTGATTTTCTACAATGACAAGGACGAACCTGAGATAATGGATCCGCTTTTCGAGTATTGGCTCAGGCAGTTTTATTTCGGGGTTTCAAGAAAGTGAAAAAATGATACATTGATATGGGAAACGTCAGGAAACATATTGTAGTGCTGACCGGTGCCGGCGTCAGTGCCGAGAGCGGCATCAGCACGTTCAGGGACAATGGAGGCCTCTGGGACAAGTTTGACCCTCAGGTAGTTGCGTCAATTGATGGCTGGAGGAAGGACAAGGCCCTCCTGCTGGATTTCTACAATATCCGCAGGAAGGAGCTGGCCGGAGTGAAGCCCAATGCAGCCCACCTGGCCATCGCCGCCCTGGAGGAAAGGTACAATGTCGATGTCATAACCCAGAATGTGGACAATCTCCACGAGCGCGCAGGCAGCACCCGCGTCCTGCATCTTCACGGCGAGCTTACCAAGGTCCGTCCTGAGGACAGCTGCAATGAGAATGACGGCTTCTCCGAGGCGAAGGTGTTCGACATCGGCTATGGTGAGATTTTCCTTGGAGACAAGTCCCCTGACGGTGTCCAGCTCCGCCCGCATATAGTCTGGTTCGGAGAGGCGGTCCCGAAAATCGGCAAGGCCATCGACATTGTCTCCCGGGCTGATATCCTTCTGATTGTGGGAAGTTCCCTGAGCGTTTATCCTGCGGCGGGACTGTACCGCTATGCGCCTTCTTCCGCCCCGGTCTTCCTCATCGACCCGGCCGATGTCAATGTCCGCGACAAGCGTATAAGGCATATCCGGGCAGTCGCCTCCGAGGGGATGGAGGAGTTCACGAGGCTTGTACGGGAGATGTAGCTCCTGTTCCGGTTTTTTCGCAAAAATGCTTGCATTCCGGAAAAAAGTAGTATCTTTGCACCCGCTGAAATGAGACCGCGATCCCGCAAAGTGAGGGATTCGATTGAAACAGTGAAACTTACAACAAAAGGAGGTGATTCAGACATGATTATTGTACCGCTTAAAGATGGTGAGAACATCGAGAGGGCTCTCAAGAGATTCAAGAGAAAATTCGAGAAGACAGGCGCTATCCGCGAACTCCGTGCGAGGAAGAATTTCGTGAAGCCGTCTGTGAAGAGGAGAGAGCAGATCCAGAAGGCTATCTATGTACAGCACATGCAGCTTGAGGACGAGCAGTAATCCAGTACAGTAAGAATATCTGAACAGGATATCTTCAAGATGATCGGAAGTAAGCGCTTCCGGTCATCTTTTTTAGTCATTGACCGGAAAATGACTTATATTTGTACATTGGCTCTCAGTGCCTGAAAATTAATCGACGAATGATGGAAAAAGACAACAATGCGGCTCGGGATGCTGCTTCTCCGAAAAGGAAGCGCAGGAGATTAAGAGGACTCGGAATCGCGGCAGGATCTGTCGCAGGATTGCTGCTGGTACTGATGACAGTGCTCCAGGTGCTGATGAGTCCTTCCGTGATGAAGAGCATCGTGGAGAAGATTGCCGCTGAATATGTGGACGCAGATGTCCGGGTGGACGATATCAGGGCGCATATGTTCAGAAGCTTCCCGAATATTGTCCTGAGCGTTGACCGGCTTGAGGTCACTTATCCTCACGACAGATATGCGAGGTATGATACCGTAGGCATTGACGGACGTCTCCGCCATATGGGAAGGGGAGAGTCGGCCGACACCCTGGCCTCGCTCCGCAGCCTCAGGCTTTCAGTAAACTATCTTGCGGCGGTTTTCGGACAGATACACATCAATGAGGCCACTCTCGACAAGCCGAGAATCTTCGCACACTGGTATTCCCCTGAGGATGCCAACTGGAATGTGCTCAAGAATATATCCATCTCCGATACCGAGGATACGTCGGTGACCGTTCTTCCTCCTGTAGCGGTCAACAGGATTGCCCTGACCGGCCGTCCGGCCGTCTTCTATACTGACTGCCGGGATACCGTTTTTGCGGCGATAGCATTGAAGGAAATCGCATTCAGAGGGAAGCTGCATTCCCGCAAGTCTTCAAGAAACCGGCTGGGACTCAGGATTGACAGCCTGTTCGTGTCCGGACGTCTCCCGGCGGATACCCTAGCCGTCGCCCTTGACCATTTCAATGTGGATGAGGATGGAAACGTCATGCATTTCGACGCCTCGGCCAAGGCTTTCGCGGGGACCAGCGCCTATGGCAGAATCTTGCTCCCGCTGGCTGCCAGGGGAGACCTCTCGCTGCCGAAGGATGAGGCCGTCTCGGTTTCCCTCAGGAATTTCGAGGCTGAACTGGCCACCATTGCCATGACAGGAGATGCTGATGTGAAACTGTACGGGGACAGTACATACGTAAGGGCGGAGGCGGAGATCGACGAGTGCCGGGTAGATGACATCATCAAGTTCGCAGGAAAGAACCTGCTCCCGGAACTGTCTGACCTGCAGACCGATGCGGCCGTTACTCTTACCGCCCTCTGCGACGGGTACTACAATCCTGAGAGGAACACGCTTCCGGAATTCATCGCCGAGATTGTGGTTCCGTCATCATATGTGAGATATCCGGGAATTCCGGACGGAAATGTCCGTGCGGACATAAATGCGCAGACGGACCCTGCCGGAAAGCTGGATGTGACGCTCAATGATATCTGTCTCCAGTTCTGCGGAGTGGACCTGGATGCCACGGGCAATGCCTATGACCTTCTCGGCCTGGACCCGCTCTTCAATGTGGATGCCAGGGCCGAGGCTGATCTGTCCGTACTGGCTTCCCACCTTCCAGACACCTTGGGAATCTATGCCGGAGGAGTTCTGGATGCCGCGCTCAAGGGCAATATCAGAATGTCGCAGCTGAACAGCGACAATATTTACCGCGCTGCGCTGGACGGCTATGTAAGGGGAGACAGCATTGCCTTCTCGATGCCTGCCGATTCGCTGTCATTATGGCTCGGAGGTGCATCTGCCGGCATTGTCTCGGTGAAGAACACCCTGGACACCAAGCTCCCGAGAGGGGAGAAGGTCCTGGCTTTCACCGCAGGAGCCGATACCCTGAGCGCCATTCTCGGGCAGGACAGGGTCAGGGCTTCGAAACTGGTGGTCCAGGCCCAGAATGCAAGCCGGGCCTACACCGAAGCCTACGGGAAGGAGAGCAAGCCGGTCTTCGGCACATTCGATATGAACAGATTGTTCTATGCCGGAACCGATTCCCTCTTCATGGGAGTGCTCGGGGCCAATGGACAATTCAAGATTTCCAGCAGGGTACGGGGCGATATCGTGACACCGCTCATGACATTGAGCGCAGGCATTTCAAGAGCCTTCGGCCGCTCCGGGGTTAACCGTGCCGCCTTCAGGGATGTATCAGTCTCCGCATCGGCGGTGATGACCACATTCGAAAGGAACCAGAGGCGGGAGCATATCCTGGATTCCCTGCAGAGGGTTTATCCGGGTGTCAGGAGGGATTCCCTGTTCTACCGGGCATTCAGCGGCAGGATGAAGACGGCCGCAAAGGACAATTCAGGATTCGAGGATGTCAGGCTGGATCTGGGCTCGACGGTTTCGAAGTATTTGAGAGAGTGGGCAATGAACGCCTCCCTGGATATCAGGAACGGACTTCTCTACACTCCTTATTTCCCTTTGAAGACTTCGATTTCTGACGTCCGTTTCAATGCCGACAACAACAGGGTTGCCCTGGACAATATTACCGTCAATTCCGGCGGCTCCGACATTTCCGCCAGGGGAGAGGTGACCAATATCAGGCCTGCTATGATGGGGCGCGCCCCTCTTAAACTCAACCTGAAGGTCACTTCGGAGAAGATCGATGCCAATGAGCTCCTGACCGCTTACAGTGCCGGCATGAACTACAGGCCGGAAACTGCGGCTGCCGGAGATGCCTCCACGGAAAACATTTCGGAATTCATCGCCCAGGCTGAGACCACCGTGTCCGAAGTGGCTGACACTGCGCTTTCCCTGATCGTGATCCCTGCCAATATTGAAGCGAATGTCTCGCTGGAAGCCAACGATATAGACTACTCGGACCTCTGCATCGACTGGATGGCTTCGGATATCGTGATGCGCAACCGCTGCCTCCAGGTGACCAATACTGTCGCCACCTCCAACATGGGGGACATCTATTTCGAAGGCTTCTATTCTACCCGCTCGAAGGACGACATCAAGACAGGATTCGACCTTAACCTTGCCGACATCACTGCCGACAAGGTCGTCCAGCTCTTCCCTGTGGTAGATACCATAATGCCGATGCTGACATCGTTCAAGGGCCATCTGGACTGCGAAATAGCCGCAACCACCGACCTGGACACCAATATGGTCATATTGACTCCTACCATGAACGGAGTCATCAAGATCAAGGGAAGGGACGTGTCGGTGGAGGACAGCCCGGAGTTCCGGAAGCTGGCCAGGACATTGATGTTCAAGGACAAGAAAATCGGAAAGGTGGCGGATATGTCGGTATCCGGCATTGTCAGCGACAACCGCCTGGAAATCTTCCCATTCGTGCTGAAGGTGGACAGGTATACGATGGCGATGAGCGGGCTTCAGGACTTCGACCAGAGTTTCAGGTACCATGTGTCGGTTCTGAAGTCCCCGCTTCCGTTCCGCTTCGGCATCAATCTCTACGGAAACTTCGACAAGTGGAAGTTCAAGATCGGCAAGGCCAAGTACAAGAATACCAATGTGCCGGTGTTCACGGCAGTTATCGATACCACGAAGATGAATCTGGTGAATTCGATTCACAATATCTTCACGAGGGGAGTGGAGGCGGCTGTCCAGACCAGCGGCTCCCTGAAGGCGGCTGTCGAGGAGAGGAAGGTCGAGGTAGGATATGACGCAAACTCGGACATAGACTCTCTGGATGCTTCCGAGATGCGGGTTCTGGACTCTCTCCAGACTGTGATGGATGCGCCGGACTCGGTGGCCACCGTATTGGAGAATGTGGAAGAGACGGTCGGGACTGCGGTCCTGGAGGCAGAGCAGGCAGCTCTGTCCCGCAGGGAGGCCCGCCGGCAGAGACGTGCGGAAAGAAGGGAAAAGAGAAATGCTGAAGCTGTAATTGAAGAGCAATGATGAATACGGGCGACTATCTTGAAGTTACTGTCGGCATTGAGCCGTTTTCACAGGAGAATGCCGAAATAGTTGAGGCAATGGTATCCGAACTCCCATACGATTCCTTCGTCATCGGGGACAAGGATCTGAAATGCTATATCCAGAAGGAGCTTTATGACAGGAGGGCGCTCAGGCTTGTGCTCTCGGACCTTCCCTTCACTACCTCCATTCTGGCTGTTCCTGTCCCTTTCCGCAACTGGAATGCGGATTGGGAGAAAGGATTCCAGCCCATAGTGGTGGACGGCACGGTGACGGTCAGAAAGGCTGACGACGAGAATTGTCTCAGGACAAGGTACAATATCAAGCTCCGTCCGGAGATGGCGTTCGGTACCGGTCATCACGACACCACCCGTATGATGCTCTCCTCTATGCTGGAGCATCGGGACAATATAAGGGGCAAGGTGGTGATGGATATGGGCTGCGGCACGGCCGTGCTGGCCATCCTGGCTGCCAAGATGGGGGCGGAGAAAGTGTATGGAATCGACATTGATGCAGTCGCGGCCCATTCCGCCTGGCTCAATGCCCGGCTGAACCGGGTAGGCAGGCGTGTAGAGACATATTGCGGAGATGCGTCCCGGCTTCAGCTCGGAAAGTACGACCTTCTCCTCGCCAACATTCACCGGAATATCATCCTTATGGATCTCAGGACATATTCCCGCTCCCTGCGGGCCGGCGGCGTCCTCCTGCTGAGCGGGTTCTACGAGTCCGACATTCCGGACATCCGGACCGAAGCCGTGAAATGCGGCCTTGAATTCATAAGGCAGAGAGTGGAGAACGGCTGGGCCTGCCTGCATTTCCGCAGGGACAGGTCCTTGAGGACAGAGGAGATTCTATAGCCTGGTGACTTTCTCCACGTTTTTCAGCAGCTTTATCTGCGAGATGACCTTGTCGAGCTCCATGTTCGACGAGACGGAAATCTTCATTGCAATCTCATAGGTGCCGTGCTGCGGGTTCTCATTGACATTGAACTGCCTCAGGGATGCCTTGAAGGTGTTCACTATGTCCATTATCTGGTTGATGACGAAAGGCTCGATGGCGGTGATGACCTTCAGGGCGGTGATGAATGTGCCGCTTGAAGGGGTGTCTGCCCATTTCACCTTCTGAATCCGGTAAGGGTACATTTCCAGAAGCCTGGCTGCGTTCGGGCAGGACATGCGGTGAATCTTGATGCCGTCCGTCCTCGTCACGAAGCCGAAAACATCGTCTCCGAATACCGGGTTGCAGCAGCGGGCCATCTTGTAATCCAGGCCCTTGAGGTCCCTGGCGTTGATTACCAGGATGTCATCCCCGGCGGCAGAACTGCCTTCCCACTGGCTCTTCGAGGCGGCTGCGGCGGCCTGGTCGGCAGCGCGGGCTGCCTCGATCGCCCTGGCCTCCATCTCCTCGTGCTCGAGAATATAGTTCTTGACAATGTCAATGTCCAGAGTCCCCTCCCCGATGGCGGCGAAGAACGAGTTCACCGTAGGGTACTTGAGCTTCTTCATCAGCTCGGACATATAGTCGTCCGGGAACTCCAGCTTCCAGTTCTTAAGCCTTCTGCTCAGCAGTTCCTTGCCCTCTGAAGCCTTCTTGTACTCCATCTCGCCGAGGACCTGGCGGATCTTGTTCCTTGCCTTGGTCGATACCACAATGCCAAGCCAGCCTGATGAAGGCTTCTGGTTCTTGCCCCTCATTATCTCCACCACATCGCCGGTCTTGAGCTTTTCCTTGATGGAAACGGCCTTGCCGTTGACCTTTCCGCCGGTGCAGGAAGTTCCGAGATTCGTGTGGATATTGAATGCGAAATCCAGGACTGTGGCACCTGCTGGCAGGATCCTGAGTTCCCCGGAAGGGGTGAACACGAAAATCTCCTTGGACGGAGGCTGCGGGAGGTCATCACTCTGGCCCTCGGAAGGATGCTCGAGCGCATATCTCACCGAGGTCAGCCACTTGTCCATTGTCTCCTCGTGCCTGATCCCCTTGTAGGACCAGTGGGCGGCGTGTCCGTTCTCGGCCACATCGTCCATCCTCCTGGTACGGATCTGGACCTCAATGTAGGCGTTGTCCTTGTTCCTGACGGTGATGTGAAGTGACTCGTAGCCGTTCGGCTTCGGGTTGGAAATCCAGTCCCTGAGCCTCTTCGTGTCAGGCTCATATTCCTCGGTCACATAGGAATACACCTTCCAGCACAAATCCTTTTCCGTCTTGAGATCTGTGTCGCAGTCAATGATGAACCTGATGGCGAATACGTCATACACTCCCTCGAACGGGACCTTCTGCTTCTGCATCTTCTTGTAGATGGAGTAGGCTGTCTTGGTCCTGATCTTGAGCTTGTACCTGATTCCCGCAGCCGAAAGCTTGTTCTCTAGCGGGCGGATGAACTCCTCGGTCAGCTTTATGCGGTCTTTCTCCGTGGCTTTCAGCTTGTTGGTGATATGCCTGTATTCCGACGGGTCGGAAAATCTGAAATAGATGTCCTCCAGCTCACTCTTGATGTTGTATAGGCCGAGCTGGTGTGCAAGAGGTATGTACAGCATCAATGTCTCGAGAATCTTCCTCTCCCTGGACATTTTCGGGAAGCTCTCCAGATTGCGCATCACTTCCAGCCTGTCGGCGATTTTGAGCACAGTCACCCTCGGGTCTGTCGAGTACTGGACAATGAGTTTCTTGTAGTTCTCGGCCTCCAGCCTGGTATCCTTCGGCTTGATGGTGGCGATTCTGTTAAGTCCGTCCACCATCTTGCATACCTCAGCAGGGAAACCGGCAATGTCGATTCCTGCCTCGGGATGCTTCCGCACGGCCTCGTGGAGGAAAACCGCAGCCACGCATTCCGCAGGGAGTCCGATTTCCTCGGATACGATGGACGCCACGTTCATAGGATGCTCAATGAACGGATGCCCATTGTCCCTCAGATCCTCCGACAGCACCTCGCCCGCCTTCTTCCATGCGCGGTACACGAGTTCGAGCCCCTCCTCGCCATAATGGGGAAAGGCCACTTTCAGCATTTCTCTGTCTTTTTGCAAGTCCATCATATCTGTCATTTTCAAATGGCCAATTTCCGAAAAAAATCACGGAATTCAAAGAGGAGGTACGGCAATGCCGGAAAATTTCAATGCTGTCCGAAGTTATTATTTTCCAATTATATAAACGAGAGGCTGACCCAAAAGTCGATTAATTGTCATCTCGACCGAGTGAAGCGAGTGGAGAGATCTACATAACAGATTGATTATCAATAGATATCTCGACTACGCACTAAGTGCTTCGCTCGATATGACAGACTTTTGGGTCAGCCCCTCTTCTTCATTTCGGTGCTAGAGTTTTTTCAATTCCAGCTTGTCAACCGCAGGCAACATTGATTCAGAGTTCCAAATCTTTATTGAGTTGCTGCCTTTTGATAAGTTTGCCTCATATGTCAGAAGTACGTAGTCTCCGTCCTGAAATATATCTTTTAAGGATACTTCCAATCCGTTGACAGAAAGATGGATGGCCGGCAATTCAGGGCACCGCTTGACTCTCAGGGAAAGGCCGTATGGCCCGCTTTTCAGAATGTGGACGTCTGTCCATTCAAGGTAATTCGACTCGGAACCTCCGAGATTCATCACTACAGCACGTCCGGAGGCATTATTTTCCGGGATATATTTCGCCCCAGTCCCCCGAATAGCTGTAAATTCCGGACAATAGCCCCATTCGGCTTCATATCTTGTAGGCTCAATGCGGGAACCGGTTACTCTCAGTACTTTGGCTGAATGAGGAGGCAGGCTCATCTCAATTGAATCATATGTCCCAAGATTTTGCTTAGTGTTCAGATCCCTGATTGAGAGTTCTCCACGGAATTCTATTTCTTCAGGGCTTACTTTGAACGTTGCTGAAGTATCCGCAGGATTGTAGAGTGCAATCGCTCTGGTCTTGCCCCATTTTTTCAGGATATCCTTGACAAATACGTATGTCTCGTCCTTGTGCTGGGCAACGTGTGCCTGAAGCCCCAGACAGTCCTGGTTGACAGCAATGAGTTCCTTGTTTGTGATAATGGCCTTCGTCTCCTCAGGAAGATATTCCAAGTCGCAGCCGAGAAGAAGAGGTGAACTCATAATGCACCAGATGCTGAAATGAGCCTCTTCCTCATCGTAACTCAGGCCTAGCCCTTCTTCCCAAAAAGGTGAAGGTTTGATATTATATCCTACTGCCAGCATATCCATGTCATTGTACCTGCCGCCGCCGGCATAGGCGGAAAGATATAGATTTTTTTCTACTATGTACTTGACAGAGGACCAGATAGGACGGATATCTGCGGAGATTCGCCAGGAATTACCGGCATTGCCGACCCAAGTCCCGGGGTAGTCCCATCTGCAGATATTGATTTCAATAGGCTTGTTTGATATACTGTCAATGACGTTCCTTATTTGGAGATAGCGGTCTTTTTCTTCAAGTCTCCTGTTGATACCACCGCAGAAGTCAATTTTGATGAAGTCGAAGTCCCACTCGTTGAAGTATCGTTCTGCATCCTGGATGTCGTGATTCCAAAGGCCGGCACCCAGTCCGTTGAGATCATGATTGTAGCTGGAACCGCAGGTGTTGTCCCCGGCATCGGAATAGATTCCTCCTTTCAAACCGGCTGCGTGAATGTAGTCTACGAGGCGGCGCATTCCGTCCGAACCCTCTGGGAACCTTGTGGGATGAGGTATCATATATCCTGAGGAATCTCTGTATCCGAAGAATCCATCGTCAATGTTGACAAAGGAATAGCCTGCTTCCCTGAGCCCTTTCTCGGCAATGAGGTCGACTTGATGCGTTATGATTGAATCAGAGATATCCACCATGTAGGCATTCCAAGAACTCCAGCCCATCATTGGAGGCCGTACCTCAGGGTTATTGCCTGAACAGGCGCACAGAATTGTGGCTGCTGATAAAATGCACGTAAAAATCTTGTTCATATCACTTATTCAGGATAATTCTTGAGTATGGCTTGATAGGTCTTTTCATCAACAGGAATGATGCATCCGTGCCTTGCGATTGGAGGCGTGATTGTCACGTCCTTCCAAGGCTCTCCTGTCAGAGCTGTTGATTCCCGCATTTGATAGACTGCATTGGTATAGTCCTCATAATAAATCCTGAATTTCCCCTCGGGGGTATGGACCAGAATAGGAGCCTCCCTCCAGTTCGGACTGATTGAAGGTCCCGGATTGGAATAAGGTCCCAGAAGATTGTCAGAGGATGCGATTCTGATGGACTTATGGGTCTTCGGAGCCTTGTCCTCCCATCTCTCGTCTTTCATAATTGCGTAATACTTGCCGTCAAATTTGCGGATAATCACGTCAATCAACGCAATGTCCGCGTCATCTCCTTCAAAGTATGTGGCTGTCGGTGTGTCCGGGGATGCGAAGAACCTGGCAGGTGAGGTGAATTCTGAAAAGTCTGATGTCAGGACATAGCAGGTTCTCATGGTTTCCCACTTCTGCTTGTCGGTTGTATACACACTGGCGTGCCAGGTGATGAGGAATTTGCCTGAATCCTCATCGTAGAACATCTTCGGGGCTCCGATGAACGGAATTTCATTACTCAGGCCGAGATGTGATACATCAAATGAATTGCCATTCAGCTCCTTACGCCTCCATACTATCAAATCTTCAGTATGCCATAGGATGAGTTTTGCGTTAGAGGAAGCACCACGGATTACGCCTATCATATAGTATCTGAAGGGAGCTGAGTCAAACACATCAGGTCCTTTGCAGATATCAGGATGGCCGTAATAGTCCGCTAATACAATCTTTCCCCCGTTGACGGTCTGCCACTTTATTCCATCACGTGAGAGGGAATAGAACAGGCTGCCGTAATCGCTTGGAGTCATATGGGCGAATAAATACCCTCCCTTTCCGGATGTTTCAGGAACGTCAGGGGAATCATTCCCCGACGCTCCGTTGACACCTGTTGAACAGGCACATCCAAAACAAATAATGAGTAGTATTCCAATGATATAGTTTCTCATTGTCAATTGTCCGTTTATTCGTTCGCTGGTATATAATCTACGAGAATTTCCCTGATTCTGAGCCATATATCACGGCCTGCGAATGCTGCGGTAGGTCGGATTTTGAGATAGCGGCCGGTCCTGTCACTTTCGCTTGCTGAGCCGACTGCATCAAACCAGCAAGTACCGTAGTCACCTGAGAGAGTGGCGTCTACAAGCAGTTTCCAGTCATTTCCTTCGTTGCAGTTGTCATAGTTGGCAACTGTACCGCCTCCCGTGAATTTGCCTTCCACCGGATTCACCGGCTGGAAATTGAAAGTCTTGGAGATGTAGACCTCGCATTTCTTAAGGTCCTGGATCTGGCCCCAAGGCCAGTCACCTTCGGTTGGAGTCTGGAATCCGATTCTTGCGACTGTCACTTCCCGCATCATATCCAGGACAATGATTGCATCAGGTATTGGACGATATTGAGCGAAATGAGTGCAAGCCCACTCGTCATTGGTATAATCCACACTGCTCCATTCATAGTTGAAATCATCGAATGCTGGATCCTCGTGTTTTGGAGCCCATCCCGGAAGAGCCCAGAAGGAATAGATGTTCCCATCGCATATATTGCCAGCCCATTCCACGTTCTCATAAGGGTTAGCACTATTCTGGAACCGAGGCCTGAAAGTAGTCTGATCCAATTGCTGGACAACCGCTCTTACAGATTTACCCAGGTCAATTCCGAGAGGGTAAATTCTGTTCCTTTTGAACTCCATAGCAGTAGAAAGCTTGTGTACATAATAGGCCTTGTCTGTCCGTACAATAATGTTCCCGGAGTAAGTGCCCGGTGCGATTACCATCCTGACAGGGGATGCGTCATCCCTGGATGTTCCTACGACTGCATCTGTTTCCGTCTTTACGCTCTTTGAAAGTGGAAGTTCCCAGATATCGGAGAAGAGATAGTCGGACAGATTTACTGCCAGAGTGGATTCGTCGCCAGGTGTCACTTTCGTCACGTCCAGTTGGAAGACTCCTGCTATATTCTTGTCAGCCTCGAATGTCACATCCTGAATGATTTCGCCCGGAGCACCGAAGATATGGAACTCCAGAAGCGAGCCAAGGTTCAGGAATCTTACCTGTTCCATCTGGTTGTTGGAATCCACGTTCATATCTCCGGAGAACTCAAAAGGCACGCTGACCATAGGCATGGCCTGTCCGTTGAATTTCCCGGCCTTGTGGCTCTGGACAGAAGGAATCTCCAGATACTGCTGCGCAAATGCCCGGTCAGGCTCCCGAAGGACAGAAGATTCAAATATTCTCGGATAGATGGCATAGAGCATATCCCCAGCCTCATATTTGGTGGAGGAGGTGAATCCGAATGATGCCTTGTTCTCAGGCTTGTCAATCCTTGTCCTATTGGTCTCGGAAATGGCGTCGCCCTTCTTCAGGACAAATCCAAGGAGGTCACCGTTGTCCCAGCTGAGATAATTGCCGTTCAGTGAAGATCTGGAGTCAATGTCATTTTCATTGACCAGCTCAAACCGGTACTCAAACACTCCGGTCTCATTTGTTTCCGTGAAGTCCTGGCAGGATACGCAGACGGACAACAACATTAATGCTGATATAGTCTTATTTCTCATAATCGTTGATAGTGTGGATGTTAGATTTCTACATAGCCCTCTTCTCCCAGAATCTCCGTATTGTTGTCCGGGTCAAACTCGGACTCAGGAGTAGGATCCACCGGCTCAGGGTCAGAAAGGTCAGGCTCAACCGGCTGTCCGTCAATTGCAACCAGAGCCTTGACATACAACTCTGACATCTGGCAGACATTGGCATCACGCCAGCCTGCGGTCGGACGGATTTTGATATATTTTCCCGTTCTTGCGGCAATTGATGTGCCTTCAGGGACTTCGTACCAGAAGGTGCCGATTTCTTTCGGTACACTGGTAGCTGTAAGTACGAGGTTCCATTTGTTGCCGTCATTGCAAGTCTGATAATTACGCCAGCTTCCGCCTTCCTGCATTGGCCTGAACTCGAACGATTTGCCCATATAGAATTCACAATCCTTCAGGTCGTGGTTCCAAGGGAAGTCATAGTTCGCCTTGGTGATGCCGATTTTCCCGGCGACCACAGGTTCACCAAGCTCGACGACAATTACCATATCCGGTATATCCCTTCTTTTCCAGAACATATGGCAGTTGTTGCTTGAGCTGTTCTCGTAGTCATAGTCATCCTCGCCACTGCCAACAACAGCTCCATCCCAGAGACTAATCCAGGTGGACATGTCATCGGAATCGCAGATTACCTTACCGGTGTGATTCGGGAACTCCCATCTTTGGTCACAGTTGGAGAACACCACCTTCCAGTTTGTCTTCTCAACGTCCTTATAAGAGAATTTAGGGCCTGTGACAATGATGTACTTCACATCTTCAGAAACTCCAATGGATGACCCTTCCTTGCTGAACTTCAGCGGGAGCAGATATACCTTGTCCGATTCAATCCCCTGTCTGGTCAGCCTGAGCGTGGAAGATGATTTCTCAGCCAGCGCAGGGATATCAAATGCGGCTAGCTCGTATGAAGAAGCGGGGAGAACAGCATATTCCGTTCCGTTGGCCTCATTATAGATGTTTACAAGAGCCTCATCCGCTGTTCCAACGACGCAGCGTGAATCGCTGGTGTTTGCACTTGCATAGTCAATGACGGCTTTGAGTTCCAGACTGGTTTCACTGAATAAGATTTCAACGAGTTCATCTTTATCGTCAGCCCACCGTATGGACGGGCTGCTGATATCGAATTTGAAAAGCATCTTGTCGCCGTTCTCGCTAATGGTGCTGGTCTCGCTTTCCAGCGCAAGCGGAAGGATAACATCCTTGTCGGGATTCGTCTTTGACAGATTGGAAATCTTGTCCGGGTAGATGGTATATTTTACATACAGATGGCTCTCACCTTCCGGTATCCTTATTATATCAGGGAGTGAGAACATATCCCCACTGATGCATACGAATTCTTCGGTGGAGACATAGCCGAATGCCTCGCAGGCCTCATCCGGGGACAATATCTTGAATCGTCCGGAGGCTTCCACCTCAGGATTTCCCCCGCCTTTGAGAATGAGCAGGGAATCGGTTACCTGTGTGATGCTGCTGCCGTATTTGCAGTCCTTGATACCTGCATCCTTTATTGAAAGTACTGTCTCATACTCCGGAGGAAACAGATTGTAACTGGAATCATTGCAAGAGGCCGCGCAGAATGCCGCAAGCAATAAGGCTGTTCTAAATAATTTTATTTTCATATAGTGATATTTATGTTGGTTCAATATCCAGGGGCTTGTACAAGGTTAGGGTTGGAATATACTTCATCGTTTGAGACAGGGAGAAGATACATCCTGTCATTCCATTCAAACGGCTGGGAGATTGACACGACAGTATTGAATGTGGTGAATCCCGGGGATTTCCTAATGGCGTCAAGGCCCTTGTAGTTGACTTTCGACATAGTATCGCTTCCCAGGAGATACCTTCTGATATCGTAGTACCTGTATCCTTCGAGGTAGCACTCGGCAAACCTCTCGTCCATAACAGCCTCGAGTACACTCTTTCCATTATCCGAAAGGGAACTGAGAGTCCATTCCGGGACACCGGCCCTGCTTCTGATTTTGTTAAGCCATACGAGAGCTTCCGCATCATTCCCGCATTGAGCCTCGCACTCAGCCATTTCCAGATACATCTCCCCCAGACGGATCAGGGAAAGCGGAGTTTTTGGAAGGTTGTGGCTCCAGCCAATCCCGGTGTAGTAGAAATTCGGATTGACCCACTTCTTGTTCAGGAATCCGGTAACGCTGTAATTGCGGGTTCCCCAGATATTCGCATCGTAACCGGTCCTTGTGTTGTTCCTCATTTCAAGATACAGAGGGGAACCGCCCGCAATCTTGGTGGAGTACTGGTCTCCGTCAAAACCGATTGCGGCATAGTATCTCGGTTCCCTGCCGACGTTGATGCGGGTGATGTCAGGGTTGGAAAGACCTGCCGATGTGAAGTATTCTGATTCGGAGACGAATCCCGGGTCATCCTCAGGGAGAAGACCGTCTTTTGTAAAGAAGTGGCTGACAGTGAACAATGTAGGGGATAATCCTCCCCATCCGCCAATGTTCTGCCCGAGCTCATTTTTCATCACAAAATGAGGGATTGAGGCCATGGCGGTATTGTGGCTGTCAATTCCGCCGTTCATCGGTACAAGACCCCATATTATCTCCTTGTTCCCATCCTGCGGGGATGTCGCCATCAGGTATCGGAGCATTACAACTGTTTTCTTGAAGGCTATGTCATCCTCGCTCTCACCAAGAGCGGGAATGTCAGGAAGTCCTATGCTGTTGTTCTCCCTCAGGAGTTCTGAACTCTCTATGTTGAAGAGCTCGTGTCCTGAGTTCTCGGCCGCCTCAATGGCTTCCTGGCAAGCTGTGCGGGCTCTTTCCCATTTGTTCTCGTCCCTGGTCTGGCTGACAAGCAAAAGACCGTAACCAGGTGTCTCGTAGGACTTGTTCTTCCAGGCCGGGTTCGGAAAGTCGCCATTCCACAGAGGAGATGCTGCAAGTACCAGAAGTCTTGCCTTGAGAGCCTTGCACATTATTGAGGTCGCCCTGCCGTAATATGCCTGGTTGCTATGCCTTGCAGGAAGGTATTCCGCTGCCTCGTCAAACAGGTTGGCGATATAATCCACGCAGTAATCAAAATGGGAGCGGCCAGGGAAGTCCTGCTTCAGGGTATTGGAACTGATGAAGGAGTCCACAACCGGAATCGGCCCATACATCTGGAGAAGCCTGAAATGATAATACGCTTTCAGGAATTTCACCTCGGCTATATACTGGGCCTTGTCATTCGGGTTCATTGCCGGATCGTGCTCCTTCATAAGCTTAAGGAAGAGATTGCAGTATCCTATTCCATTGTACCACACCTTCCATGGGTACATATTGTCCCCGTTGATTGATGATGGTGTAATTGCATCCCATTGTACCCTCGATCCCATGTTCTCCCACTCCTGAGGACCAACAGCCTCGTCGGTTCCACCCATATCAGCATTCCCGAACATAGGCATTGATATATTTTCCTGCGCGTAGGAATAGCAGGAGTACAGCATATTCAGAGTCGTGGCTTCGTCCACCATCATGTCGTTTGTGTCCGGCTGCTCTGGCGGAACGACATTCAGGTAGCTGCATGACAGCGCGGAAACCAGAACTGAAAGAAGAGCGGCTGCTTTATATGTTTTCATTGTCAAATCAATTGAATGTTACAAGTTGAACTGAAGTCCGATGTTGAAGGTCCTCTGGAGAGGATATGAGTTGAATGAAAGCTCAGGGTCCCAGTACTTGAACTTGGACCATACCGCCACATTGTTGGCACTGAAATATAGACGGAACCACTTGAACCTGTAGCCAAGCTCCAATGTCTTGAATCTCAGGAAATTGCCATTGCGCATCCAGAAACTGCTCGGCTGCGTGTTGTTGGTGACCTGAGTGGTGAGGGTGCCGAGCCTAGGGTAGAGAACTCCGGTATTGTTCGCTCCTTCTGACCAATGGCTGTCGGCAATCCACTGCATGAGGTTGTTGTCGTTGGAGTCGTTTGCGCAGAAAGGACTGACACCTGAAATCATAATGGTCCTTTTGGCCGAACCATTGAAGAACACGCTCAAATCCAGGTTCTTCCATTGCATGCTGAGGCCGAAACCATATTGGATTCTTGGCATATTGCCGTATGGTGAGAGCATTATCTGATCTTCTGATGTGATGCTTCCGTCTCCGTTTATGTCCCGATACTTGATATCTCCCGGCATGATGGTACTTCCGAAGAGAGACTGATCCGGGCTTGCCTTGATTTCAGCTTCATCCCGGAACAAGCCTTCTGCCACATATCCGTAAGTTGAGCTTAGTGGCTTGCCTGTTCTGGTCTGCCAGATATATGGGTAGTCAGGCTCGTCCACATACACATATTTGTTGCGTGAATATGAGTAGTTGAATCGTGCGTCAATAGTCCAATCTCTCTGGAATGTCTTTGTCCAGTTGAGGCTCAGCTCCAGACCTGTGTTGTCAACCTTGCCGACGTTGGCCCAAGGGATTGCATTCTGATATCCGAGCACGCTTGGAAATGAGGCTCTCCTCATAAGGATCCTGTCCCTCTTGTTCTTGAACCAGTCCACGGTAATATTGAGCTGGTCGAAGAATCTCATATCGACTCCAAGGTCGAATTCTGATGCCCTTTCCCAATGAGCGTCCTGAACTGGATATGAATTGATGATAGGACCGTTCTTGGTAAAGCTCCCGTCATATCCGGAATGGAATTGACCACCTCCGTACATATTGACATCACTCAGGTAGAGATAATGCGGAGCCCCTGCCGCAAGTCCGGTCTCGTCACTTCCGACCAGACCGAAGGATGCCCTGACTTTCAAATAGTTCCAGACGTTTGAAATGCCGGACCAGAATTTCTCATTGCTGGTTACCCAGCCTGCGGACATCGCAGGGAAGAACTCATATCTGCTCCCGGCCTCGATTCTCTCTGTTCCGTTGTATCCGAAGTTGAACTCAGCAAGATATCTGTTGGCATAGTCGTAGGTGACTCGTCCGGACAATCCCTGGTTCCTTTGCGGGAGGACGCTGTTGATGTATTCGCGCATCATGTACATAAGCATTGCGGAAACATTGTGCTTCCCGAAACTCCTCTGATAATTCAGACGGGCATCGAAATAGAACGTATTGTCGCTGTTTCTGGTGACCCCGGTCTGGGATATGTACTTCGTTCCTTCCTGAAGCTTTGTAAGACTGTATTGCCCCGGAATATCCTCTGAGATGCTTGCCGGGTCGACGGAATACAGGAATGGGGTGAGATATCTGGAGTAGTAATTCTGGGACCAGTTGTTGAAGTTGATGAGGGCGGACAATGAAAGTCCCTCGGTGAGAAAGTCGAATTTCTGGTTGAGGTTGAGGGATATGTTCAGCTTGTTGGCACGTGTCTCCTGATACGAACTGAGCATATTGGCGTATGGATTTACATAAAAACGTCCAGGGGACATTACTCCTGAGCCGAACTTGATATGGTCATCACCCTCTTCTTCCGGGAAGAAGGCCGGGAAGGACACCGGGTTGTTCTTGAATATTTGGTAGAAAATATCATTGGAAGATATGCCCGGGGATTTCGTGTTGGAAATCTGGGCATTCATTCTCAAGTCAATCTTGGTGTATGGGGTAATCTTGTAACCGATATTGTTCTGGAATGTATATGACCAGCGGTTATAGTTGTTGTCGTAGGACAATGCCTGTGGAGTGTCAAGGATACCGCCGTCGTGGTTCATCTGGATGCTCATATAATATACCACAGCGGAACCTCCTCCGGTGATATTGACATTTGCGCGCTGGCTCATTGCGAATTTCTTGAACATGAGCCCGTACCAGTCGACATTAGGATAGACATAAGGGTTGACACCGGACTCTGTGTTCTTGATCTGGGTTTCGGAATAACGCGGGCTCGCCGATTGATTCCTGCTCAGAAGAGCCTCGTTGTATGTGCGCATATATGTAGGGCCGTCGGCATATTCTACTACATTTACAGGCTGTAGGAAAGACTGCTCAAAAGAGGCGTTGATATGTGCTTTCGTGTTTTCAGTTCCTGACTTGGTAGTAATAAGCATTACTCCGTTTGCGCCTCTGGCTCCATAAATTGCTGTCGCTGACGCATCCTTGAGAATGGAGAAGTTGTCTATGGATTCAGCCGGGAGGTTGTCAAGGTCACCGGCTGATATTTCCACTCCGTCAAGGAGAATCAGCGGCGTTGAACGGCCTCCGAAAGTACTGATGCCACGAATATAGAACTGGGAGGTGGACCCTGGCTCCCCACTGGAGGTGACGGCAATCACACCTGAGAGTTTTCCGGCGAGATTCGATGTGAGCGATGATGACGGGGACTTGAGCTCGTCGCCCTTGATTGCTGCGATGGAACCGGTAACGGATACTTTTTTCTGAACACCTGCGCCCACGACAACTACGCCTTCAAGCTCATTTTCAGAAGACAGGGATATTTCAAGGTAACCGAGGTCTCCGATTCGGAAATCGCGTTGCTTGTAACCGACATAGGACACTTCCAATACTGTCCTGTTCGAGACTCCGCTTATTGAGAAACGTCCATCAATGTCTGAAATGGCGATATTGTCAGACCCCTGTACACGGATGGTCGCCCCGATGAGAGGTGATTTGTCCGACTCGTCGACTACAATTCCGGAAACTGCCCGGACATCCGCCTTCGGCTGAGTGGAGGCCGCCGCGGATTTTTTCAAGACAATTTCCTTTCCCTGGATGCGCCAGACGACATCCGTTCCGGAGAATACTTTTTCAAGGACTTTTTCAATAGGACCAGTCAGGTTTATACTGCTGACTGAAATCCCGGACATATCTTCCGAATTGTAGAAGAAGATATAGTCTGATGCCTTCTGAATCTGCTCAATTATTTGAACAGCAGATAGATTATTGCCCTGTACCGATACCTGTGCGTATGCTCCGGGTGCAAGATGCAGAGACAGCAGCACAGTCAGAAGGACAGTAATGACTGAAACTTTTTTGAGATGTTTCTTCATACTTTTGTTTTTTATTAGTTTTAGTTCTGATTGATGACGGGTTATTTCCGCATAATCCGATAGATTCCGTTTTCCTTGCTGGCCTTCAAATCAAGAATGAAGCAGATTTTCTCAAGGACAGTGTCGCAAGAATCTTCCTGGAGAATCTGTCCGTTGATTTTCTGGGAGTCGTTCAATTCTGCGGCAATGTTTACGTCGACCCCGTATCTCCACTCAATGAATTCAACCATGGATCGTAGAGACGCATTGCGGATTTGGTATATCCCGTTTTTCCAGCTGATTCCCTGGAATGCGGGAGTTACCAGCATTGACTGCTGGTCAATGTTGAATACTAGCTTGTTGTCAGGCTTGAGTGCTACAGTCTGCCCGTTGGAAGTGGAAACAAAATCAATGGCACCTGAATACAGCACTACGGATATTTCCTTCGAACCGTCATCCTTGACCGAGAAGGATGTGCCCTTGACCTCAATAAATGATGATTCCAGCTCGATTCTGAATTTTCTGAGGTCCTCAGTTTTAACCACGTCGAATGCAGCACTTCCTTTCAGCGATACTGTCCGCTCGGATTCCATTTCCGCTGGGCAGGAAAGGGTACTCCCCGCATCAAGCCATACTTTTGTGCCGTCAGGGAGGATAATCTCCGTGCTGGTCTCCGGAGCGTAGGCAAGCATTGCAGTTTTTTCTTCCGGAGTGTCCATTCTACCGGAAAAATGTATTAGTGGAATAATGATTGCGATGCAAGCCGCTGCGGCTGTTGCAGCGATGGAAATCCTCTTCAATTTTATGCGTAGATGGATTTTTCGCCAGATTTTCTCTTCAAGGACAAGATTGTCTCCTTTGCCGGGTGTTTTGTCCCAGAATTTTTTCAAATAATCTTCAAAATGCATTTTGTCGGTTGTTTAGCCTAAATACACTTGAAGAGCATGATGGTTCACAAAAGATGGTGGAAAATTTAAGATTCATCAAAAAAATTTAAAATTCATATATTTCTGCATCTGAAAAAACCACCTTTGCGGTTTTCAGGGAATTTTTGTAATATATTTGGGGTTCATAAAAAACGTAATTGTTATGAACCTAAAGAATTATCCATTTCAGCCGGAGACTCCGGTCTTCGTGAACCTGCTGACAGACGCTGGCTTCAAGGCCGTCTATGCAGATCCAGCAAACAAACCACTTCTCATTAACCTCCTGAACACAGTTCTCCCGGACGATGTTGGGGTAAGTGACATTGTGGAGTACCGTGACCGGGAGCAGACCCCTGACACAATCTACAGCAAGAAAACAGTGCTGGACCTTGTCTGCAGGGATGCGGATGGCAATATCATTGGTGTGGAGGTACAAAAGAAGGTGGACAGCCGCCTGTTCAGCCGATGCGTCTATTATGCTGCAGGACAATATCACTCGCAGCTTTTCGTAGGCGGAGACTATGCCGCCCTGCACCCTGTCTTTGAAATTGCCTTCCTTGCCCAGAACTATCCGCACGACTCGCCGGAGCTCTGGGATGCGGACCACATTGTCTCGCATTATACTTTCGCGGAAAAGCGCACTGGAGAGTGCCCGAATTCCACAATTTTTATTATCTTGGCGGAAATTGGACGCTTCAACAAGACAGAGGATGAATGCCTCACCACGAGGGACAGGCTGTTCTATTGGTTCAGGCACGCCAATGAGTTCACTGAGAAGCCGGCCTGGCTCGATGACCCGGAGTCCAAGGCTCTCCTGACTGCCACTGAAATTGCAGCGTTCACACCTGAGAAGAAAGAAAAATACGAACAAGATATGAAGAACGAGCACGATTTGGAATACGAGAAGAGCATCTGCTACCGGGAGGGTCGTGAGGATGAGCAAGCACAGTTTGCTTTTAACCTTCAATCGATGGGTATGCCATTTGATTTCATCCTGCAGGCAACCAAGCTTACTGAGGACGAGCTCCGGAAAATCTTTTCGGGCCCCGCGCCTGTGAATAATGATGTTTATGAACAGGCTATGAAGAACGGGCACGATTTGGAATACGAGAAGAGCATCTGCTACCAGGAAGGACGTGAGGAAGGGAGGCGGGAAAATGCATTGTCCAATGCAAAGAATTTGCTTGCGGAAGGCATTTCGCCAGAAACTGTTGCCCGGTGTGTTGGTATAACCTTGGAGGAGGTAAAAGCTCTGAATGAAAAATAATTATGAGGTACAGGGCTGGGTATGAAAAACGATTAGAAGGTGTCAGCCTTTTAAGAAGATAATTAGGAGCGGCAGATTAGCCTTGAGAAATTTCAAGGCCAGGTTAATGTGCCGCTTTACAGCGCTTTCAGTGATGCCCATACGCTCAGCAATCTTTTTGATTGGCAAATTTCCCTTCCGGCTCAGGCAGAAAGCCTCTCGTTGACGTTCTGGAAGCAGTGCGATGAGTTTGTCTATATTTTTTTTGTAGAAGTCAGCATCAATATTGGATTCTACGTCAGGGCTGTATTCAAGACCGATTTTTTCGGCAACTTTCTCGATGCGTTCTTTCCTGTCTGTAGTCCTGAGCCAGTTGAAAACAATATTTCTAGTAGTGATGAAAAGGAAGCCGTTGAAATCTTTCCCCGAGTCAATGAGGTTCCTTTTATTCCAAATCCGGAGAAAAACCTCCTGGACAATATCCTCCCTTTCGAAGTCATCGTCTATAAACAATCCGGAGAACTGGTACACCTTATTCCAGAAAGCCCTGTACACTCTTTCAAATGCCTCGAGGTTCCCGTTTTTCAATAATTCGATGTCCCGCATCCCAATCATTCCCCATCCCTCCGGATATGTGCACCCAGGGCATTGAGCCGCAGGTCAATGTTCTCGTAGCCGCGGTCTATCTGGGCAATGTTCTCGATTATGCTGGTGCCCTTGGCCGACATCGCAGCGATGAGGAGGGCTATTCCGGCACGGATGTCGGGGGAGAGAATCTTGCCGGCATGCAGCTGGAACCGGTGGTCATGCCCGATCACGACAGCCCTGTGAGGGTCGCAGAGAATGATCTGGGCACCCATCTCTATCAGGCGGTCAACGAAGAAAAGCCTGCTCTCGAACATCTTCTGGTGGATGAGGACACTGCCCCTGCACTGGGTTGCCACGACCAGCAGCACACTCAGGAGGTCCGGGGTGAGTCCCGGCCATGGGGCATCCGCAATAGTCATTATGGAACCGTCCATGAACGAGTCGATTATGTAGCTCTCCTGCTCCGGAATGAAAATGTCATCTCCCCGCTGCTCCAGATTCACTCCCAATCTCCGGAAGCTCTCCGGGATTATGCCGAGATTCTCGTGGGAGACATCCTTTATGGTGATGCTGCTGCGGTTCATTGCGGCCATTCCGATGAAACTTCCCACCTCCAGCATATCCGGCAGAACCCGGTGCCCTGCTCCGCTCAATGAGCTTACTCCGGTGATTCTCAGGAGATTGGAACCTACTCCGTCAATCTTTGCCCCCATCTTTTTGAGCATCCGGCAGAGCTGCTGCACATAAGGCTCACAGGCGGCATTGTAGATGATGGTGTCACTCTCCGCCAGCACTGCGGCCATGAGAATGTTGGCGGTTCCGGTCACGGAAGCCTCATCCAGAAGCATGTACGAGCCCTTCAGACCTTTGCCTGCATCCAGGAGAAAGGCCTTCCTGGCGGAATCGTAGGTATGTGACGCGCCGAGATTGGCAAAGCCCTGGATGTGGGTGTCGACCCTGCGGCGGCCGATGCGGTCTCCTCCCGGCTTGGGAAACCAGGTCTTCCCGAATCTTGCCAGAATCGGTCCTGCCAGCATTACCGAACCCCTCAGCGAAGCGCATTTGCGGACAAATTCATCGCTCTCGATATAGGCTGTGTCGATGTGGTCGGCCCTGAAGCTGAAATCCCCCCTGGCATGCCTTGTCACAGAGACTCCCATCCCCTCGAGCAGGCCGATGAGGTTCATTATGTCCAGGATTTCGGGTATGTTGGAGATTCTCACCTCATCCTCGGTGAGAAGAGTCGCACAAATGACCTGGAGTGCCTCGTTCTTGGCACCCTGAGGCGTGATTTCTCCGCTGAGCCTATGTCCTCCCTCGACTATGAATCTGTCGTTCATGAAATGCTGTATTGATGCGCTCCGCAGATGCGGAATGCCGGTTTTATATTATTTCCACTTCCGGGACCAGTGTAATCCCGAATCTGTCCGATACGGACTTGATGATCATATCTTTCAATGCAATGATTTCCGCCGGGGATGCCTTGCCTGTCGCATTGGTCAGGACAAGGGCCTGCTTCGGATACACCCCGGCATTGCCGACGGTTCTGCCCTTCCATCCGCATTGCTCCACCAGCCATCCGGCAGGGATCTTCACATTGCCGTCAGGCAGGTCGTAATGAGGCAATTCCCCGTGATTCCGCAGAAGAGCGGCGAAAGTCTCACCGCTTACAACCGGGTTCTTGAAGAAACTTCCCGCACTTCCCACATCGGCCGGATCGGGGAGCTTGCCGTTACGTATCGAGATTACCGCCTTCCTGACTTTCAATGGGGTAAGAGCCTCGCCCGGAGCCAGCATTGCCTCGGCCGTCTGACGGACATTGCCATAGCCCAGCTGAGGCGAGAATGCCCTTGACAGGGCCAGTATGACCCCGGTTATGACATACCTGCCGCCTTGATGCTTGAAGAAAGAGTCCCTGTATCCATAGCCGCAATCTTCGGGGCGGAGGGTTAAAAACCTGCGTTTGGCTGTGTCATAGCATCTTACGGAATGAATTGCCTGAGATATCTCCGACCCGTAGGCCCCGATATTCTGCACGGCGGCCGCTCCGGCTTCTCCGGGAATCAGGGAGAGGTTCTCAATGCCCCAGAATCCTTTATCCGCAGCCCATTTGCAGATGCTGTCCATCTTTATCCCGGCACCTGCGGCCACAAGCACCGCATCTTCACCGAGCCCGGCATATTCCGGACTGTCTTCCGGCAATGTCTCCAGATACAGAATGGAAGAATGCAGGACGGTCCCCGGAAAATCTCCGGAGAAAAGCACATTGCTGCCTCCTCCGATATGGAAAACAGGCTTTTCAAGGGCATTGAAGTCAAGATTGAGGAGGTCTTCCTCATTGTCATATTCAATGAATACACCACAATTCACGTCCATTCCGAACGTGTTCAAAGCCTTCAGATTGAAATTATGTCTCTCTTCTATCATCAGGACAAAGATAATAATTATTCTTCACAGATTGCTCAAGATTTTCGGGAGCTATTGTATTTCTGCCGCTTAAAACGTAAATTTGAAGTTCCAAAATGAAATCCGATTTTTTATGAGAAAAACACTCCTGGCCATTCTGGCCGCATCAGCCGGCCTTGTGGCCTGCACCCGCACAGCGGGACCTGAACTTATTCCGGCGGAGAATTTCGCCGATACAGTAAATGGCTCTCCGGTAGCTCTCTACACCATCAAGGGCGGAGACGTGACCCTCCAGGTTACCAATTTCGGAGCCAGGGTAGTGTCCATCTTCACTCCTGACAAGGATGGAAACTATGAGGATATCGTGGTCGGCTACAACAATATCAGTGACTATGTGACTCCTCCGGGCGAGAGGTTCTTCGGCGCCTGCGTGGGCCCTGTCGCCAACCGTATCGGCAATGCGCAGTTCGAGATTGACGGGGTTGTTTACAGGACTCCGGCCAATGACAACAAGGTCAACACCCTCCACGGCGGATACATCGGACTTGACAATGTGGTCTGGGACGTGAAGTCAGTCACGGACTCCAGCATTGTCCTGCACTACCTCCATCCGGACGGAATGGAAGGATATCCCGGCAACAAGGACATCACGATGACCTATACCGTCACTTCCGGCAGCGAGTTCCGCATTGACTATCTCGCCACCACCGACAAGAAGACCCATATCAATATTTCCAACCATCCGTTCTTCTGCCTCAGAGGCGAGGCCAACGGTACGGTCGAGGACTATGTCATGTCCATCAGGGCCAGCCACTTCATTCCGATTGACCCGCTCAGCATCCCTACAGGCGAGATTGCCGATGTTACAGGTACGCCGTTCGATTTCAGGACCGCCCACACCATCGGACAGATGATCGGGGAGGAGAATGAGCAGCTCAGGAATGCCCGCGGATATGACCACAACTGGTGCATCGACAGGGAGACCGAAAAGGAGATAGAGACAATGTGTACCGTGTATGACCCTGAGACAGGCCGTCAGATTGAGGTTCTCTCCGACCAGCCGGGCATCCAGTTCTACAGCGGCAACTTCTTTGAAGGAAAGAGCTGCGGCAAGTACGGACGTCCGCTCGGTTTCCGCAGCTCCCTGGCTCTCGAGACCCAGCACTATCCTGACTCGCCGAACCGGCCGGAGTTCCCTTCTACACTTGTGGAGCCTGGCCAGAACTATACTCAGGTCTGCATCTACAGATTCTCCGCACGCAAGTAGCAGGCAGAATGAACATGAAAAAGACAACAATGGCAATCCTTCTCCTGATTGCGGGAGGGGTTGCCGTTTCTGCACAAGATGCATCTCCATTGTACAAAGACCCTTCCGCCACTGTGGAAGCAAGGGTGGCCGACCTTCTTTCCAGAATGACTCTCGAGGAGAAGGCTGCCCAGATGAAGCATATCCACTTCAAGCACTTCGACTCTGACGGGAAAGTGGATCTTGAGAAGCTTGCGGCATCTGTAGGAAATCTTTCCCGGGGATGCATTGAGGCGTTCCCATATACCTCAGCCCAATATATGCGGGCGATGTATTCCATCCAGAAATATATGGTGGAGGAGACAAGACTCGGCATCCCGGTCATTCCTGTGATGGAAGGACTGCACGGGGTAGTCCAAGATGGGTGTACGGTTTTCCCTCAGGCTATTGCCCAGGGGGCGACATTCAATCCTGACTTGATAGGATCAATGGCGGAATCGATTGCCGACGAGATGTCCGCCATCGGGGCGGTCCAGGCCCTCGCTCCTGATCTGGATATCGCCAGGGAACTCCGATGGGGAAGGGTTGAGGAAACTTTCGGAGAAGACCCTTATCTCGTTTCCCGTATGGGCATCGCATATATGAAGTCAATGAGAGAGAAAGGAAGGATTACCACACCGAAACATTTCCTCGCACACGGCTGGCCCGTGGCTGGTCTGAATCTGGCGTCGGTAAAGGGTGGAGAAAGGGAGCTCAGGGATCTTTATCTGGTTCCATTCCGCAATGTCATTGAAAACCAGGCTCCTCTCTCGATAATGAACTGCTATAGTTCCTATGATGGCGAGGCCGTGACAGGCTCTGAAAAATATATGACAGACCTTCTCAGGGGAGAACTCGGATTCAGGGGTTATGTGTATTCTGACTGGGGGTCTGTCAATATGCTGACATCATTTCACAAGGTTGCCGCGGATACGAAGGAGTCAGCACGGCAGGCTGTAGTCGCCGGCATTGATCTTGAGGCCGGAAGCGAGGATTATGAGAATGTTGTGGACCTTGTCAGGAGCGGAAGGCTGGATGTGTCCTATGTTGACCGTGCAGTCTCCAATATCCTGTATGCCAAGTTCGCATCAGGGCTCTTCGACCATCCTCTTCCTGACACTACGGGATGGGCGGGAAAAATCCATACCGGGAAAGCCAGACTGACAGCCCGTGCCATTGCGGATGAGAGTACAGTTCTTCTTTCCAACAAGAATGGCATCCTACCTCTGAATCCGGACCGATTCAGGTCGATTGCTGTCATCGGCCCCAATGCTGACAGGATTCAGTTCGGGGATTACAGCTGGAGTTCCGACAAGAAGAACGGAGTGACACCTCTGGCAGGCATAAGCGCATACCTTGAGGATAAAGATGTGAAAATCCATTATGCCGAGGGCTGTGACCCTTATTCTCAGGACAGGTCCGGATTCAGGGATGCTGTCAGGGCGGCCGGGAAGAGCGACCTTGCATTGGTGTTTGCAGGCTCGCAGAGTGCAATACTGGCCAGGGCCGGGGAACCAGCCACCTGCGGGGAGGGGTATGATCTCACTGATCTCAAACTGCCCGGAGTCCAGATGGAACTGATTCGGGAAGTAGCCCGTGCCGGGAAACCTGTCATAGTTATCCTCGTGACTGGTAAACCATTTGAGACAGAGGAGATAGCTTCATTGTCAGAGGCTCTGCTCGTACAGTGGTACGCCGGCGAGGAGGCGGGCAATTCCATTGCGTCCATACTGTTCGGCGAAGTTAACCCTTCCGGAAAGCTCCCGGTTTCATTTCCGAAGAGTGTGGGACATCTTCCTTGCTATTACAACTATTTTCCAACCGACAAGGGGTATTATAACAATAAAGGCAGCCTGGACAAGCCGGGACACGACTATGTGTTCTCTGACCCTTATTCAGCCTGGCCGTTCGGATTCGGACTCAGCTATACTGAATTCTCCTATTCCGGACTCAGCCTGGACAAGGAAATTTACGGGCTGAAGGATACAGTCAATGTGGAATTCACGGTGAGGAACGATGGCGGAGTGACAGGAAAAACAGTGCCTCAGCTCTATGTCAGGGACTTGGTGTCCAGCGTCGTTACTCCTGTCAAGCAACTCAGGGCCTTTGACAAGATCAGCCTTGACCCGGGGGAGAGCCGCATTGTCCGCTTCTCTGTGCCGGTGTCTGCATTATCACTTCATGACAGGAATATGAGAGAGGTCGTCGAGCCCGGGGAATTCAGCTTTATGGTCGGAAGTTCCTCGGCGGATATCAGTCTTGAGAAAATCATCCTGGTCAATGATGGAAATGCGCATCCGGAGGACGACTCTTCTTCAATGGTGGAGAATATGCCTCTCGGGGAGAATGTCTGCATCAGGGGTACGGTGCGGAATGTCCAGGCGGCAGTCCTGCAGGGCGTACGTGTATACCCTATGAGTATGCCGGACAAGGCCGTCACCACTGATAGAGAAGGAAAGTACAGTATGGAACTCCCTCTCAATGATGTGCTGGTATTTGAATTGGATGGATACACCACATTGCGCAGGCAGGCAAAGCGGGAAGGTGATATGGATGTGGAACTCTATCCTGCTACAGATTAGGTAGGCCGCATCTCGGATTCCCGGCTCATCTGATAGTGAACCCGACCGATATTGTATTCCCGGTATTGTCCACGACTGTTACCGAATGAGGTCCCGGAGAGGGACGCATGCGGTACTGGTGGATGAACCGGGTTTCTCCTATGTATTCATTGTCCAGATGCCAGTAGACTGTGGCGTCATTGTCGTGATGGGCCAGGTTGAAGACCATCTCTCCAGGGCTTCCGTCCAGCTGGCGGGGCAGCGTGATGATGCTTCCGCCCTCAGGGTAGATGAATTCCATCGGGGAAATGCCTGACGGCATTGTCTCTGTCCTGTCCTTCCTGCCGTATTCCGGATGCTTCTGCCTGTAATACCATTCCATAGCGGGAGGAAGGCGGAAAATATTCTTTCCGTCAATGCGGTAGTGGTACGGGCAGGTCTCTGTCCTGAGCCCGGCCCGTGGAATCAGCAATGTGTCCCTCTCCTCGCAATATGGTCCGGCAATGCAGCCTGACTGATGGCATACCGGAGTCAGAACACCTTCATTGTCAGCCGGTTCGCTGAACCAGGACTTTTCGGGGAAGAGGTTCAGGATGTCGAAGAGCACAGGGCCGGCGGTGCGGGCTCCGATGAGCCCGGGGGCGGCGGCGCCGGAGGCGTTCCCCGCCCAGACCCCGGCCGCTATGGCAGGGGTCACACCGCAGGCCCATCCGTCCCGGTATCCGTAGCTTGTCCCCGTCTTCCAGGCTGTTCTTCCTGCTGACCTGATGACGTGCCAGTCGATTTCATCCGGGCGGTTCACCTCGCTCATCGGATTGAAAGTATGCCATAAGGCCACTTTGTCACTGAGCGGAAAATCAGATTTTCCTTGGGAGTAAGCCCTTGACATTGAGGCGTATGCGGATACGATCTCGTCAAGTCTGCATTCCCCGCCTCCAAGAATCAGAGAGAGGCCGTAGTCCTCCGCGCTGCGTGTGAATGTAGTCATTCCGCATTCCCTCAGCGTGCTGAGAAAGGATTCGATTCCATATTTTCGAAGAATATGGACTGACGGGACATTCAAGGAGCGGCTTACGGCTTCCGATGCGGGAACGGCACCGTCGTAGGTAAGGTCGTAGTTCTGCGGGGCGAATCCGTTGATATTCACGGGAGTGTCAGCAATGAGACTGCCTGGGAGCAATGTTCCGTTCTCCAATGCGGCGCAGTACAATATCGGTTTGAGAATGCTTCCCGAGCTTCTCGGCGATCTTGCGGCATCCACATCCGAGCCGGGCCTTTTCCTGTAGGGGGAGGAGTTTCCGCAATAGGCAAGAATCTGGCCGGTCTCCACATCCGTCACCACCGCCGCCATATCGTTGATTCCTTCCGCTGCAAGCAGATCGCTATGCCTGCTGACAATTTCCTCCACCCTTTTCTGTAGGTTTATGTCTATGGCAGTCCGGATGGGCCTTGACCTGTCCTCTGTCCCGGCCAGTCTGTCCACGAGATGGGATGCGTATGAAGGCAGAGGGGAAGGCTCCGGTGGCAATGGCTCCGCACAGGCAAGTCCATAGTCTCCACGGCTCATCTCTCCTTTCTCGAATAGCCTGAACAACAGTCTGTTACGCTTTGCGAGCAGCTTTTCCCCGTTTTTGCCGGGCCTTATGCTGGAAGGGGAGTTGGGAAGGATTGCCAATGTCGCCGCCTCCGCCCAGGACATTTCTCCGGCCGGCCTTCCGAAATATCTCCAGGATGCGGCCTCGATGCCGACTACATTGCCGCCGAACGGGGCGTGCGAGGCATAAAGCCCGAGGATTTCATCCTTGGAATATCTGAGTTCAAGTCTTGTGGCAAGCACGGCCTCCACCATTTTCTGCCACATTGTCCTTTCCCTGTCCCTTGACATCCGGATGACCTGCATCGAAATGGTGCTTCCTCCGCTCACGACGTGGCCGCTCCTGATATTGGCTGCTGCCGACCTTGCGATGGATACCGGGTTGATTCCCGGATGCCAGCGGAACCATCTGTCCTCGAACTCAATCAGGGCTTTCACGTATTTCTCCGGGAGAGAATCCCCGGGAGGGAATCTCCATTGCCCGTCCTCCGCAATCCTGGCTCCGAGGAGTTCCCCGTTCCTGTCAATGACAACGGCAGACCAGCCTTCACCCTTGAAAAGGTCACGGGGAAGGCAGAATAAATAGAAGAGGGCTGTGAGAGCGGCAAGGCCCCACAGCCCTCCGGTGATTATTCTCCGAGTCTTGTTACCTTGCATCTCTCTGACGCCGTGCAGGCATTCACTGATCTGTCGTACATGCACTCGCAGCTTGCCGAAGGCAGGATATAATCGCCCTCGTAGGCTGCCCTGAGCCTGATTCTGAACTTCTTGTACGTATTCATCGGCAGGTCGAAGTAGAGAAGAACCCGGTCATCCCTGATGTCGAGCCTGTCATATCTGCCGTCATTCTCCTCCGTGCCGGTGAGCCTGTCGTTGATGATTTCCCATCCTGAAGGGATGAGATAGGTCAGGGCCAGGTTGCTGAAGTTTCCGGTGGCTGAGCAGTTGCCCACTGTGATCACAGCTGTGAACTCGTCTCCCTGAACCATCTCTGCAGGGTCAACCGTTCTGTCTTCGAAGCCGGTATATCTGACATTGAGTTCGAGACCTCCATTGGAAGCCTCCTTGACGGCAGTATCCGGGGAAGGCTGACTCACGACCGTGAATCTCACGAAGACAGGGCCGGCTGAATTGTTGGTGACAGATGTCATTCCTGAGCTGCTGTCAATATTCCAGGTGATGACTCCATTGCGCTCCGATTTCGACTTCGAGTTGCTTGCGTCGGCCTTGATCTTGTCCTTGGTGACCTTGGCCGAGAGCTCGCGGAAGGCCTTTGCGATGAAGAATGACTCCTGGGTGTTCCAGTAGGCCGCATCATAGTTCCTGATAATCTCCGCAGCGTGGCTGACCGCAGCTGAGATATCGCCTGTGCGGACCAGGGCTTCGAGCATTATCGCATTGTCCCTCAATGAACTGCCGAATGTCATGTCTGACGGAGCCCATTCCTTTGAATTGTCTCCGAATGCGTCAATGATTTCTTTCCCGACTGCTGCCTTTCCGCAGGCTGAATAAGCGGATGCGAGCATCATTGTGGCCGGCCAGGAGAGTTCTCCGCCGAGTTTCAGACGGTTCATCGAGGCCTCGTCCGCATTGCCTGAAACAGCGAGGGAGAAGAGCCTGTAGGCCTGTGCCAGATCATCCAGAGCATAGCCTGTCGACCGCTTGTAGGCATTGACGCAGTTCCTCTGGTATTTCACGAGTGCGTTCACGACATCCCCTGCCACCTGGAAGCCCTCGGCCCTGGCGGCTGCAAGGAATTCCAATGCCATTGAGGATACCCACTCGTTGCTCTTGCCGGTACCCGGCCAATATAATATTCCTCCGTCCGAACGCTGCCTTGAATAAAGGTCGTCAATCATCTGCGGAATCATATCCCTGGCCTTGCCGTAATTCTCCTCGGAAAGATTCTGGAGAGCATAGAGAAGGGTCAGACCCTTTGAACAGATCTGCTCTGAGCAGGAATGAGGGTAATACCTCATATATTTGAACATCCTGTTCCAGTCCACGGATGGAGTGCCGCCGGCTTCTACCCATACCTTGTCCTCGGCAGTCTCCCTGAACGGGGTGAAATTGAAGTCCATCTTCTCGCCGGCTGCGAGAACACAGCTTCTTCCGTCAATGAGATGAGGCGCAGGGTTGCGGACTTCCATATTTACGGTTTCGCTGATTCTGTGGCTGCCGCCCTCGGCTGTTACAGTCACCCTTGCCGCCCCGGCAGTCTCTGCCGCCTTGAGACTGAATCTTGCCATTTTGTCACCTGTGCCGCTGAATGAAAGGCTTTCTGTGGCTTCCCCTGCAGGAGAGAGTGCACCTTCGCATTTCACGGTGATCTTTACGGAGGAAATGCCATCCTCCATTACGAATACATTGACAGGCAATGTGATACTCTCTCCGCAGGAGGCGATTCTCGGCAATGTCGGTACTACCATTACAGGGGATGTCACCGACAGGGTCTTGTCTGCATTGCCGTAGGCTCCGCCTTGTCCGGCCACCACCATCACTCTCACGCTTCCCACATACATAGGGAGCCTGATCTTGTGAGAGTCGGAACCTGATTTCAATGAGAAAGGTCCGAGGAACTTGACAACAGGATTGAACCTGTTCTCCTTGCGGACACCCTTGATCAGATCCTCGTCGCCGCCGATGCTGAACATTGAGCTCATCATGCCGGCCCCACCCTTGAGGATTTCGTCGTACATATCCCAGGTGCGGACTCCGAGAGCCTCTCTTTTGTTCATGGCCGTCCAAGGATCAGGAGTGCGGAATCCCGTGATGTCAAGCAGGCCCTCGTCCACAATTGCGAGGGTGTATGTCATCGGCCTGCCTTTCTTCTCGCTGATTTTCACCGTGAAAGGCTCCTCCGGATGGAGTTTGTCCGGCATTGAGATTACAGGCTCGAGATGTGACTCCGGGGCCTCTACCATTGCCGGCATTACACCGTACATCCTCACAGGGTTGCCGGCCGCCGACTTGGCGTATGGCTCTACCAGGGTAATGTGGACATAGAAGTTCGGCGCCATGTCCTCTGTGACATTGATTTCCCATGGAGTGTCCCGGCCGGCAGCTGTCCTTACCCATTCGCTCCAGAGCACGCCCCTTCCGTTCTCCACAGAAACGAGTGCCATGCTGTTCTCTGCCGCCGGTATGAAGACAGTGGCCGTCTCACCTGTACGGTATGATTTCTTGTCCATTGAGAATGAGAGCATAGTAGGGGCGTCAGGGTCCTTTCTGTCAGCCCTTCCCCTGTATGCCGGCCAGTCCGCGAAGAATGTTCCTCCTGTGCAGTGCCCGCTGCTCAGATCCCTGACATAGATCAGGTATCTTCCCCACTGGCTGTCGTCAATGTTTACAGGAATGCTGATGTCCCCGGAAGTTGAGGTCATTTTTCCGGAACTTACCGCCTTGGCATTGCGTCCGTTGATATACGAGTCGAGAGGTTCCTTCCTGGACTCCCACCACCAGTTCCAGTCAATCTTGAATATTCTCCATTCGATGACATCTCCGCTCTTCCTGCGCCCGCCGGCGTCGAGGACAGCCACGGAAATGGTATTGTCCTTGCCTGTCTCGATGTAGTCTGAAGGGAGTTTGACTCCCACATAACCGCTGAATGGGGAGAATTTCCTGTTCATTACTGCAATACTCTGGTCTCCGCCTTCCTCGTTGACTGATGTGACAATGGTAGCCTTCAGCATTCCCGGCGCATCACTTACGGACGGCAGCTGAATCCTGGAAGAGGATTTTCCCGCCCCGTCGAGTCTGGTGGTCCAGATCGTGGACCTGGTGCTGCTGAAATCCTTGCCCTGGTCTGCGAAGACATAGTCCTCGAAGCCCTTGAACGGGGCATTGTCCCTGGTGAGGGTCATTTCCATCCCTGCTGCAAGTCCGGATGCTGCCGGGCCTGTGAGCCAGTTGGATGATATGCTTGCATTGGCTGAATAACCTCCCTGGAGCACTTCTCCGGAGATATCTGCATTGACTTTCAATCTGTTGGGCTTGATAGACTCAATGTGGAGACTCTTGTGGAATGTAGCTCCGCCTACTTTGAAATATGCATTCCAGATTCCGGTAGGGCTGTCCTTACCGGTTGCGAAACTGAAGGTGTAAAGTCCGTTCAGACCCTTGGATATTCGCTTGGTAAAGTATTGTCCTTCAGGAGAGTAGACTGTCATTGAGGCCGGATGGCCTTCCGGTATGCCATTTACCATAAGGGAGACATTGAGGGTGTCGCCGGGTCTCCATACTCCGCGGTCCCCATATACGAAGCCCTTGATGCCCTTCTGGAGGGTTTCTCCGCCGGTATCGAAGCGGCTGAGAGACTTTTCATTGCCGTCATCAACCTTCAGCCAGGTCACGGAATCGCCTTTCTTTACCTTGACGGCGAAAGGTCTGCCGCTGCATTCCACCTCACAGAGCCCGCCCGCGGTGCTCTTGCCCTTGCCGACCATCTGGAGCTGGAAACTGTAGGCTGTGATTTCAGCCCCTGCGACCGGTTCCGCCGTGTTCAGATCGCTTACTGCTGCCCAGAGGAGGGTTCCGTTGCCGACCTTGGCCCCGGAATATTTGGCAATCACACCGAGGCTGGAAGCCATAATGTTCCTCTCCGGGAATGAATATTCCATATAATATGACGGTGTGGACGGGTCCTCGCGGTCTCTCCAGTTGTATTGTGACCAGTCATACTGATTGTCATAATAGTATGGCTCAGCAATGTCCCATACTTCCTCGTCCTCCTCAGTTAGACCGCCTCCGGCAGTCCTGACAAGGCCGTCGGTATTCCCGGTACTCATCTGTGAATGGATGTAATACTCCTGCTTGAATGTGAGCCTGATCCTGTAGATGGCATCCGGATCTTTCCTGAAGAGACCTGAAAGGTTCAGCGAGTAGTCCCTGGCTGTGCTGAGGTCTCCGCCTTCACCATCCAGGTGAATGGTACTCCTGTATATTGCCCTGCCTGCTCTGCGTATACCCGATCTTCCGTCCAGATTGTTGTCCTGCAGGTACATAAGTACATTGGAAGGGAATATTTCCACAACCGTGACATCCACTGCCCTGAGGTTCTGCGCCCTGAATGTGAGGCTTGCGGATGACGGGTCCGGAAGGATGTTGCCCTGGAACGGGAACCACACCTCAGGCTTGTCAGTGGCTATTTTGGCAGTAGCCTGCCAGGCTGATGACAGCCTGTTTCCATCCGAGGAGGAGATGCCCGGCTCAATGTATATGATGTCTCTTGCTTTGTCCGGATAGACGCTCAGAATGTTGTCGGATATTCTTGCCTCTGCCGCCATCCTGCTGTACTCGTTTCCGGAGCTTACCAGTCCGCTGAGATTCTGCCTCGGGTCCAGAGGCTCGGAGAACATGATGTCCACCCTGTTCTCTTCTCCCGCCCTTTCGCCAATGATTCTGAATCCGTTCCTGGCCGGGATGGCAACCTCGGCATCCTTGCAGGACTCGAAGCCTGTGTCTCCCGGTACAAACTTGATTTTCAATGTTTTGTCTCCGTTCTCGGGTCTCTCAAGCCCGCTGACGGTGAAGCGCACCGACTCATTGTTGTCTCCGAATTCAGCCTCGATTCCGCTCTCCCCGTCATATTTCACCTCAATGAGGGATGCCGGATTCTCCGCCTCGATGGCCTCGCTGAATGTCAGCACTCCGCTCACGGAAGCCTTGGAGGCATCGCTGCTGCGGATGATAATGTTCCCGGTGCTGAGAGACGCCTGCTTTGATGCTGCCCTGAAGCTGAACTTGAACATTGAATGTTCCTTGTCAGTGACAGCCACCTGGGAAAGCTTGAAGTCACAATTATAGGTCTTGCCAGGTTTCAGACTTCCCGGTGCCGGTGTGAACGCGATTCTTTCAGGAGTCGCAAGCCTGGCCCTTCCTTTCAATGCGGGGGAGAAGATGAAGAGGGATGTCAGTCTGTCACTGATTTCCTCCTCCGTTCCGCTGATTCCTGTCACCGGTGCCGTAAGTTCGACAATGACGTCCGCATTCCCGCTGACAATGCCTCCTGTGAATGCCTCCACATAGGCTGAAAAGCCTGAATCCACATTGTCTCTCCCGCCGCAGCTTGTGATAATGATGCCGCAGGCGATAAGGATTGCTGCTGAAAGACATGAAAATCTATTTCTACTCATACCAAGAACTGTTTGTTTTCCGCAAATATAGCCCAATTATCATTCCCCGGTTATGAATAGAGTGATATTTGTTTTGAATTGGGGAACATTTGCCTGATTTCGATGGCTGTTCCGCATGAATGCTGCAGGGATGATGACATTTCCGGAATGGTTGTGACAATTTGTCAGCATTTTGCCAATGGCACGTCACTTGATTCCTCATCTGTTGCCCGTCGGAATGTGATCCGGGGCGGAAAGACAAGAAATTCAAAAATTATAAAATTATGATCAGACCATTGGCAGACAGAGTGGTCATCGAGCCTAAGGAGGCCGAGACCAAAACAGCGTCAGGACTCTACATTCCTGACACGGCAAAGGAAAAACCGCAGCAGGGCGTCGTTCTCGCCTGCGGACCTGGCAAGACCGACGAGCCTATGGAGGTGAAGACAGGTGATGTCGTCCTCTATGGAAAATATGCCGGCACTGAGGTGACTGTGGATGAGAAGAAACTTCTCATTGTGCGTCAGTCAGACATTCTTGCAATTCTTTAATCAATAGGAGGTTATCATTATGGCAAAAGATATCAGGTTCGACGTCGATGTACGTTCAAAGATGAAGGAAGGCGCTGATGCGCTTGCAGACGCAGTGAAGGTCACACTTGGTCCAAAGGGACGCAACGTGGTGATTGACAAGAAATTCGGTGCACCTCAGGTGACCAAGGACGGTGTTACCGTCGCAAAGGAGGTTGAGCTCAAGGACAGGTTCGCCAATATGGGTGCCCAGATGGTGAAGGAAGTCGCTTCCAAGACCAACGAGCAGGCCGGTGACGGTACTACCACCGCTACTGTTCTCGCCCAGGCCATCATCAATGTTGGTCTCAAGAATGTTACCGCAGGTGCCAATCCGATGGATCTCAAGAGGGGTATCGACAAGGCTGTCGCTACTGTTGTAGAGGCCCTCAAGGCTCAGAGCCAGCAGGTTGGTGAGGATTATTCCAAGGTTGAGCAGGTCGGCACCATTTCCGCCAACAATGACGCGACCATCGGAAAGCTCATCGCTGACGCAATGTCCAAGGTGAAGAAGGACGGCGTGATCACTGTCGAAGAGGCCAAGGGTACCGAGACTGAGGTCAAGGTTGTAGAGGGAATGCAGTTCGACAGGGGATACATCTCTCCATACTTCATGACTGATTCCGACAAGATGGAGGCAAGTCTTGACAATCCTCTCATCCTCGTTACCGACAAGAAGATTTCCACAATGAAGGATCTTCTCCCTATTCTCGAGCCTATCGCAAGAGAGGGCAAGTCACTCCTCATCATTGCCGAGGATGTTGACGGCGAGGCTCTTACCACCCTCGTGGTGAACAGGCTCCGCGGCACCATCAAGGTAGCAGCAGTGAAGGCTCCGGGCTTCGGAGACCGCCGCAAGGAGATGCTTCAGGATATCGCCACCCTTACCGGTGCGACCCTCGTTTCCGAGGAAAGGGGATTCACCCTCGAGAACACCACACCTGATATGCTCGGAAAGGCCGAGAAGGTGACCATCACCAAGGAGAACACCACCATCGTAGGCGGTGCAGGCAGCAAGGAGGATATCCAGGAGAGGGCTGATCTCATCAGGAAGCAGATTGCCACCACTACTTCCGACTATGACAGGGAGAAACTTCAGGAGCGTCTCGGCAAGCTCGCCGGCGGAGTAGCTGTCCTCTATGTGGGTGCTACCACCGAGGTTGAGATGAAGGAGAAGAAGGACCGTGTAGAGGATGCCCTCAATGCGACCAGGGCAGCTGTCGAGGAGGGTTACCTCCCGGGTGGCGGCGTGGCCTACATCCGTGCAGCCGAGGCTCTCAAGGGACTCAAGGGCGAGAATGAGGACGAGACCACAGGTATCCATATCGTGGCCCGCGCAATCGAGGAGCCTCTTCGCCAGATTGCTCTCAATGCCGGTGTTGACGGCAGCGTGATCATCCAGAAGATCCGCGAGGGCAAGGGTGACTTCGGTTACAATGCCCGCACTGACGAGTATGTCAATATGTTCGAGGCCGGTGTCATCGACCCTACCAAGGTCAGCCGAGTAGCTCTCGAGAACGCCGCTTCAGTAGCCGGTATGTTCCTTACCACCGAGTGCGGTATCGTTGACATCCCTGAGCCGACTCCGGCTCCTGCAATGCCTGAAGGCGGAATGATGTAATATCAATACTGATTTCAAACAATAGCCCCCTGCCTCAGAATCATCTGTGGCAGGGGGTTATTGTTTTTTCTGATTTCCCCCCTGCCCCCATTACGGGGGAGGGCGCTCCGTGCGCACCATCGCCTCGGGCCCACACTTCGCTGTTCTCCGCGCGGCGGCTGATGCCGCCATCGCAGACTTCGTCTGCTTAAAGGTGCTTCGTAGGCAAGTTCGTCGCAAATTCAGTTCTTTGTCAATGTCATGAGCCGGAATGGCATCGCATTTCGCAGGACTTGCCGCCCTCGGCACTAGAGGGAGGGACCCAAACGCAGTTTGGGAGGGCCTGGTCCGGAGAAATGAGATGCCTTCCCGGTATCCACGTTACATCACAATGAAAACACGGAACTCGCGGGAAGGCTCGTCACCAATGGAGTAAATATCGATATTATCCGGAGAAATATTGAATTAAAGCTCCCTGAACTCGATGGCGAAACCGCCGCCGCGGGCAAGGGTCATCGTAAGCACATCATCCGACTTGACTGTCTGGCGGGTGATGGTGTAGGCCTGAGGATTGGTCTCATAGTCGGCATCTTCGGCATCTGCGTAGATTACAGCCTCGTACTCCTTGCCGGCATCCAGGAAGGACATCGGCACCTCGAGAGTGCGCTTCTCCTCATCGGTCACACCGCCGGCGAACCAGCGTCCGGTCTTCTTTCCCTTGCGGGCCACCACAATGTAGTCTCCAGGCTCGGCCAGGAGATACTTGCTCTTCACCCAGTCAATATCCACATCCTTGATGAACTGGAAGGCATCCATGAACTTCTCGTAATGCTCAGGGAAGTCGGCTGCCATCTGGAGAGGGGAGTACATCGTCAGATAGAGGGCCAGCTGGTTGGCGATGGTGGCCTTCACCTTGCTGTTGTTCTTGCCGCCTGTCACCTTCTCGAGATCCATCTCGAAAATGCCCGGAGTGAAGTCCATAGGACCGCCGTTGAGACGGGTGAAAGGAAGCACCGTCACGTGCATCGGCTCGGTTCCTCCGAACGCCTGATACTCGGTGCCTCTTGCGGACTCGTTTCCGACAAGGTTAGGATAGGTCCTGCAAAGTCCGGTAGGTCTTACCGCCTCGTGGGCATTGACCATGATGTGATGCTTCGCGGCCTCGGTCACGGCATAGAGATAATGGTTGTTCAGCCACTGTCCGTAGTGGTGCTCGCCGAAAGGCAGGATGTCTCCCACATAACCGCTCTTTACGGCGTCGTAGCCATACTTGTTCATCAGAGAATACGCAGCCTCCATGTGACGCTCATAATTGCGTACGGATGAGGAAGTCTCGTGATGCATGAGGAGTTTCACACCCTTGGAGTGGGCATACTCGTTCAGAGCCTTGATGTCGAAGTCAGGATATGGGGTCACGAAGTCGAAGACATAGTCCTTGTTGCAGTTCGCCCAGTCCTCCCAGCCGACATTCCAGCCTTCCACAAGGACTTGGTCGAAGCCGTGCTCCGCGGCGAAGTCAATGTACCTGCGGACATTCTCATTGTTGGCACTGTGGGTTCCGTTAGGCTTGCAGCTGCTGTAGTCTGTCACTCCGAGATGAACTGAAGGGCAGTCGTCAGTGTAGGACCAGCTTCCCTTTCCGCTGATCATCTCCCACCATACTCCCACATATTTGGTAGGGTGGATCCAGGATACGTCCTCGTATGCGCAAGGCTCATTGAGGTTCAGTACAAGCCTGGATTCCAGCTGCTTGCAGGCGTCGTCCACTACCTGGACGGTCCTCCACGGGCTCTTGCACGGGGTCTGCATGCGTCCCTTCCAGCCCTGGGCGTCAGGAGTGAGGGAGGAAACGAATGTCAGCCTGTCGGGGTCCAGCACGAGATGCATGCAGGCATAGTTGACCAGAGCCGCCTCGTGAATGTTGATGTAGAGGCCGTCATCCGTCTTCATCTGAAGGGAGGTCTGCACACCGGTCATCGAGAACGGAGTCTGGGAGGAGTTGCCGCAGAAAGCCTTCTCATAGCTGGCCCTGATTTCGGAAAGGCGGCACTTGGTGTACTGATATTCCTGGGTGTCGTGGTCCGCAGGAATCCAGATAGCCTCGTGGTCTCCGGCCATTGCAAATTCGGTAAGTTCATCCTTGATGCAGAAATATGCCATGCTTCTCTGCTCCGGGAATTCGTAGCGGAAGCCGAGTCCGTCATTGAAAAGTCTGAAGCGGATGGTCATCCTTCTGTCGGATGCTGCCTGCAGAAGATTGACAGACAGCTCGTTGTAATTATTGCGTATTTCGGATTCCTCGCCCCATACAGGAGTCCAGGTCTCGTCGAATGAGCAGGTGTCGATGCTTTCGACAGTGAATCCGTCTCGGAATGACATGCAGGGATTGAGGTCTTCCTTGGCTATGTCAGAACTTCCGAAGACAAGTTTCTCAGCCTTGAGGTTCCCCCTGAGTACGTATCCGAGGTGGCTTGGAAGAATCACATTCTTCTCACCGTAATCCAGGCTGTAAACCGGAGCCCCGTTGTCTGACAGGCTGAACTGCATCGAAAGTTTTCCATCCGGAGATGTGAGCACAGCCTGCTCGGTCACTGTCTCAGCCTGGGTGCAGGCCGTCAACGCTGCTGCGGCAGCAATCATAAAATGTCTGAGTTTCATATCTTTACTTCAATCTGAAATCTACAACCAATGCGCTCCTCGGGCCGACCTTGACAGGAGAGGAGAAGTCCACGGTCTCACCCGTGACCACATTCTGTCCGCTGACAAGAGCCGGGGCCCCTGCACCTCTGCGGGCAGCGCCTTCAACAGTGAATTCCGCATAGTCAGCCCATGGAATGATCTCGTTCCTGCGGGAATTGTTCACGAAGACGAAGACCACCTCATCCTCATTGTAACGGAAATATGCGTAGGTATTGTCCCTGCGGAGGAAGTGGATGGTCTGTCCGTTGTGGACAGCCGTCGCGGTCTTGCGCCAGTTGAAAAGCGCCTTCGTGTAATCGTGAACCTCTACAGCCACTGGGTCATTCTGCCAGTCCAGAGGGAAGTCAATGCGGAGACCTCCGTGACCCTGGCTGCGGTCCCTTGACACGCCCATCAGCTCATCTGCATAGAAAAGCTGAGGAATTCCCCGGAGAGTGGCCATGAGGGCCATCACTATCTTCTGGCGAGGAACGCTGCGGTTCAGCACATCAGCAATACGGTCCGTATCATGGTTGCCCGGGAATATCATCATATTGGACATGTCGTGGTAGTAGAGGTCATTGGCCACGGCGTCGTAGATCTTGACCATACCCTCATCCCAGTGGACAGTGTCGCGAGGCATTCCCTGGCAGATGGCTGCCTGGAGAGGGAAGTCCATGATGCATGGGAGATTGCTGTTGAAGCCGTCCCTGTTCGGATTGCCGTCCTGCCAGTAGGCCAGCTGAGGCACGTTGCAGGTCCAGACCTCTCCGACAATGTTGAGGTTCGGATACTCGGCGCGGACGCTCTTGCACCACTCGCTCATCGGATATTTCTCATTGTAAGGATAGGTGTCCACACGGAGACCGTCGAGGTCTGCGTACTCGATCCACCATACGGCCCACTGCTTGAAATACTGGAGCACGTAAGGATTGTCCAGATTCATATCCGGCATCGAGGTGTCGAACCATCCGCCTTCCATATTGGCCTTGTCCAGATCAGAGCAGTAAGGGTCGTTCTGAGCTGAGAAGGCGCAGTTGCTGTGAGTGTACTCCGGCCATACGTGAATCCAGTCCTTGAAAGGCAGGTCAGCCATCCACCAATGCGCTGCGCCGCAATGATTTGTGACAATGTCCATGATCATCTTGATGCCCTTTCCGTGGCAGTCTGCAACGAGGCTGCGGTAGTCCTCATTGCTGCCGAAACGCCTGTCGATATGATAGTAGTCGGAGCATGCATAGCCGTGGTAGGAGGCTGCCGGCTCGTTGTCCTCGAGGAGAGGGGTGTTCCAGATGGCGGTCACGCCGAGGTCGGCCATATAGTCGAGCTGGCTGCGGATGCCTGCGATGTCACCTCCGTGGCGGCCGAAGAAGGCCTCCTTGTCCACGCTCTCCATATTGCGGGGCACTGCGTCAAGGCTCTCGTCCCCATCCACGAAGCGGTCAGGCATGATGAGATAGATAAGGTCCTTCGTCGTGAAGCTGAGACGTTCTGCGGAACCCTCGCGCCTTGCGGCAATCTCGTATGGATACTTGAATGACTCCTCGCCTTTAGTGAACACAATATAGTATGTTCCCGGCTTGGCTGAAGCGTCAATCCTTACGTCAACGAAAAGGTAGTTCGGACTGTCGGCCTTATGTATCTCCTTGACCGATACTCCTTTGCCCCCCTTGATGCTCACCTCGTACCCGGAAATCGCCTCTCCCTGAATCAGGAGCTGGAGATCAGTCTTCATCCCTGTCCACCAGGAGAGCGGTTCAACCCTGGTAACCTGCTGGTGGTCAGCGTCTGCCACGGATTCAGGAGTGAACTGTGGGCCTGAGCATGCCATAGCGCAGGCTGCCGATATCGCTAATGCCATAATGTGTTGGTGTCTCATATCTTGTGCAAATTTAAATTATTTCAGCATATATCCCCAAGGATTGAGCCCGCAGTGAATTTCTTCTCCTTCGGCAGTCCTCACGACGGCATTCACCGGCTCAGCGGAGAGGTTGGCGATGACTGTCAGGGTGTCCCCTGCATTCATCCTCTTGAATGCCAATACTTTGTCGTCAATACTGCCCTCGTCGGAGCTGGATGTGAGGAATTCGAAAGAGCCCTCTTTACCTGGCCTCAGTGCCGGACGCGTGTGGCGGAGTCTGCAGAGTTCCCTGTACATTACTGTATAATCGTTCTCCTCCCAGTCCGTGATCGGGTCCTTCTCGAAGAAGAGGAAGCGGTGGTCAAATCCGACCTCCTGGCCTGTGTAGATGAGAGGCTGGCCCTGAGGAAGGGTGAATGTCAATGCTGCCATCAACTCCGCAGCGTCTCCCATTCTCTCGAACTCTGTCCCGGCCCAGGAGTTCTCATCGTGGTTGGATGTGAACATCAGGCGGAATGCGTCATTGCCGTATTCCTCGACATTGCGCACGAGATAGTTCCTGAGCGAATCTGCATTGGACTTGCCCTGAGCAATGGCATTGAGCATATGGTGCAGCTCCCAGGAATAGGAGGCGTCGAAGCCGGCGTCGTGGAGCCATGGCTTTTCTCCCTCCGCGAGGAAATAGAGCTCCTGCCTGTACTCGGAACGCAGGGCGCTGATGGTTTCGGTCCAGAAATCCTGCGACACAATGAAAGCCATATCGCAGCGGAAACCGTCAATTCCCCTGTCGAGCCAGAAGCGCATTGCATCCTGCACGGCTGCGCGCATATCGGCATTTTCGTAATTGAGCTTGGCAATGTCGGTCCAGTCGTATTCCACTATGGTATTGCCCAGGGAGTCACGCAAATACCAGTCGGCAGGCTTTTCGCTCACCCACGGACAGTCCGGGGAAGTGTGATTCGCCACGAAGTCGAGAATGACTTTCAGACCGAGAGCGTGGGCCTCGGATACGAAATGGTCGAAATCCGCATAGTCGCCGAATTCGGGATTGACGGAGGTGTAGTCACGTATGGCATAGTAGGAGCCGAGGCTTCCCTTGCGCTCCTTCTGACCTATTTCATAAATAGGCATAAGCCACACAATGTCCACCCCGAGTTCCTTGAGACGGGGCAGCTGTTTTGCGGCAGCCTGAAAATTGCCTTCCGCGGTGTACTGGCGCACGTTCATTTCATATACTACGCTGTCATAGGTCCAGGATGCGTGAGGACCCTTTTCGCTGCAGGCAGGAAGCAGTGCCAGCGCAAGAAGGAGAGAGGCTGCAGTTACAGCCAGTTTAGCATATTGCCGTTTCATTTGCAGTATTGATTGATGGTTTGTGTCTTGACAAGGAAGAAGTTGTTGTTCGGATCCAGTATCCTGTACTCGCCGTGGTTACCCCACGATGCCGGTCTGTCCTCGATGCTCATATCCTCACCGGTGTCGTTCTTGACATAAGGGCGTATGCTGTCCTGCCAGGCGCTTATGCGTGCAGTGCTGGCGCTGTAGCAGAAGAGGTCCTTCGAGCTGCTGCAGAGTTCAAGCAGGGCGTCATTATATATCTTACGAAAGTCTTCAAACTTCAAGAGCCTGTAGATCAATAAATTGCCATTGTCGCCCCAGTTAAACGGATCCTGTCGTCCCGAGTCGCTCTGGTTTCCGCAATTGCTGGAGGTGCCGAGAGTGTTGTCGTAGTCGTAAGGGATGAAGAAGAACTTGTAGTTGAACTGGTCCTGGGAATTGAAGTATATATAGAAGTTGTTCTTGTTGTTCCAATAGTCATCCCACATTCCCACAGCCACATTCACGGCATAGGTCTTCAGGAGCAGCTCGACGTCACATACCTGCTTGATCCAGGTGTAGAAGCTCTCTTCTCCCTTGCCCGTCAGCTTGAGGATGAAATCCTTGAGCTGTGCCTCTGCAGCCGCATAGTTAGCCGTCTGCGTCTTCAGTTCGTAGGTTTTGTCGCTGCCGTCGTTTCCGAACAGCCCGGAGTCAGTGGAATTGAGAGTTGCGCCGTAGCTGCATTTCCAGACAAACCCGTCCTTGTTGACGAACTGCTGCTCACGGGCGTTTGCATAGCGGCCGTCGATGAGTTCTATCATATCATAGACTCCGTAATAGGCCTCCTCGGGGTCTCCCTCGACCTTTATCCACAGGCGGCAGTAAGCGGAATGGGGCGCGGTCCAGATGCCGTAGCGACGGAAGAGATCATAGCAGTAAAGCTCGCGCACATAGGCCGGATCATCCTTGAACCACTTTAGATAGAGTTTCTTCACTCCGTGGAGTTCGTGAGCCGTATCCTTGAAGTTCTTGGTGAAATTCAGCTGGAAATGGCAATGGTGCCAGTCAGTGTTGCCGGCCTCGTGCATCTGTCCGGTATTGCCTTCCGGACGCCTGCGGGAAGTGTTGCCCTTCAGGCGGAGACCGCAGTCATTGATGCGGGTCTGCTCTCCGGCCTTGTCGTAAAGCACATCGCATCTGATGTAAGTGGCAGTGTTGGAATCGGCATCGTAGGCATTGAGCAGGGCATTCCACTGGTCAGGCTTCACCGAGATGTGTATTTCCGGGATACAGCTTCCGTCAAAGACATAGGCCAGGCCCTCCTCGGCCGTGTAGCCGCCGTCGTTGCCGCTGCCCCCGTTTCCCCCGGTGATGTCGCCGGTATTGTCGCCGCTGCCGCTGTTCCCACCGTCATTTTCGCCGCTGTTCTCTCCGTTGTTCCCTCCGCTGCCGGTTTCTCCGCTGCTGGTCGTTCCGTTGTTCAGCGGGTCCTTGTCACAGGATGGCAGGACGGCAAAGGCAAGCAGCGCCGCAAGGTGTAAGGATAAGGTTATAAACCTGAATCTCATATGGTTACGTTATTTCACAAGCATTATGAATTCTCCTGATTCGAGGCTGAATGGCATAATATTTCCACCCTCGACCATCTCTCCGGTGAAATAGTTTTTCCAGTTCCCTTCAGGCACAGTGACAGTTACTTCCCTGGCGCTGAGATCGAAGTTGCCGGCTACAATCAGTCCCTTGGAGCCTGCGGAGCAGGTGATTGTCCTTCCGCTTGACCAGTTGCCTGTTCCGACCTTCCAGGAGAATGAGGCGTCGCTCCTGAAGAGTTCCGGATTCTCCCTCCTGAATTTCAGGAGTTTAGCGTATGTGTCATACAATGCCTTTCTGTCGGCATCCTCGTAATATTCCCAATGAAGAGGCTTCTTGCCGGTCCTGCCGCCTGTCTCGATGGATTCGTCATAGCCGAGTTCCTGGAACTGCCAGAGCATCTTCGGACCCGGAACTGTGAGGAAGAATGCAGCGTTGAGGGCCTCTCTCTTCATCCTTGCGGAGAGGCTGCCCTTGATTGCCGAGTTGCCGTAAGCCTTTGATTTGTAGGCGGTTCTCTCCTCGTCGTGGCTTTCCATAAAGCCTACGTATGCGCCGAAAGGCATTGAACTGCCCGTCCATAGACCGGAGAAGTCGCTGTCCGATGAGAATCCCATGGCGGCCTGGCAGTAGGCATTGTTCATATTTCTCCAAACCTTCATCCCGGCCTGGGCGAGGGCCTTCTCCTCATCCTGCGCGCAGAAATGCTCGAGGATCACTATGGCATCGCTCTTCACCTCGCGGATGGCATTGTTGTAGTCCTTGAGAATGTCGATACGGCTCTGGTCATAGTTGGATGCCGTACTCTCTGTGCTGTTCTTGTTGGTGAATCCCTTGGTGAGGTCGAACCTGAATCCGTCCACCCTGTACTCCTCGAGGAGGTAGCGGAGGCTCTTTTTCACGTGCTCCCTTGTGAGATCGAATTCGTGGTTCCAGTCGTGGAACACGCTGTATGGATGAGGAGCGTCCACATTGAACCAAGGGTTGTTGGAAGCGGTCTTGTTGCCTGTCGCATCCCAGTAGAGTTTCGCGTAAGGATGTGCACCCGTAGCCTGGTTGTACACCACGTCCACGAGCACAGCAATGCCTCTGGAGTGGCAGGCATCCACAAATTCCCTGTACATCCTGCGGGTTCCGTAGGCCTTGTCAAGGGCGAAGTATGAGCAAGGGTTGTAGCCCCAGCTGTCATTGCCCTCAAATTCCTGAACCGGCATCAGCTCGATGGCATTGACACCGAGTGTCTGGAGATAGTCGAGCTTCTCCATCGCACCGTTGATGTCGCCTGTGGATGTGAAGTCGCGGAAATGCATTTCGTAGATGACAATGTCATCAGGATCGCTGACAGAGAATGACGTATTCTGCCAGCTGTAAGAGTCTTTGTTCACTTTGAATGCGGAAACCAGTCCGCTGGTCCCCTCCGGGTAAGCCGGGAGATCCGGGTACGTGGTGGAGGTGATGTATTTGTCATTGTATCCGTCATATACAATCTCGGTGTAAGGGTCGTGAACCTTGGCTGCAGTGCCGTCCTTCTTGCCGAGATAGTACTGGAACATATATTCCCTGTCGGGATCGACGCCGGTGAATGTGTACCACCAGCATCCTGCCGCGTCGTCGCGCTTCATGGCATACTCGCTCTGTCTCTGCCAGCCTGAGAAGTCTCCGATGACGTAGCACCAGTCGTACGAGGTTCCGTTCTTGTCCTTGTCGTAAAGGACTACGGTCACGGAACCGTCTGGATTGTAATTGATGCCGTGGCTGCATCCGGACGGCATAGCCTCCTTTACCGGGTCCACAGGCTCGAACTTGTTCTTGGTATCGCTGACCTGGACGAAGAGGTCGGGAGTCTGCTTGCTTCCATCCTTGCTGCGGACCACCACGCCGATTCTGCTGACCTCGGCATCGCCCGAGCCGAACCATTCCCTGATGGTCGGGGTGATTTCCAGTTTCCAGAGATCGGTCTCTCCGGTCGGAATCCACTTGCATTTGTCGATGTTCTCGTTCCATTCTGCCTGCACGAAAGTCCATTCGGTACCTACGATACCGATATGCGCATAGAGGTCGTCTGTCCAGCCTTTGAATTTGGCATCGTCCGCCTTGTAGTACAATGTGCAAGGCCCGTCGGCATCCGGGATTTCCGGCTCGGCATAGAGGCCTGATGTTCCTATTGGCGGAGTCTCTCCGTTGCCTGGTTCCTGACTTATTGTCAACAACTTGGTTTTGGCACCTTTGGCCGAGAATGAAATTGTGGTGCTGCGCATTGCATAGCCGTTCCCACCAACAGAGACTTTCACTGAAGCGTCACCGCTTCCGGAAGTGGTACTGAGTGACACCCAGGATGCGGTAGCCGGTATTTCTGCGGTCCAGTCTTTCGCATTGGTACTCACTGTTATTTCCTGTGAGGAAGCCTCTCCGCTAAAGACAAGAGCTGGTGGATTGATGGACAGTGTGATGCTGTTGGTTGCCGTCGGATTATCCTCACCTGTGCAGGAGAGGAAAGCAAAGGACAGAAAGACTGAAGTCAATATAGTCAGTAATCTTTTCATTACAATGATTTGTTAAAAATGGCGGCTTGCGGGCCGGTCAGGGCCCGCAAGCCAGTATAAATACAACAATACTACTTGATTGTGGCGTTGCTGTTGTCGAAATCCCAGTCCTGGTTCAATGTGAAAGGTCCGAGGTCAACTGTCTGTGCTCCACCTCCATTGTTGTTGAAAATCAGCTTGACACTCTTGCCGATGTTCTCGGCAGGGATGCTGTATGTCCAGACATCTCCTTCTTTGGTCATAGATGCGCCTGGCCAGTCTCCAAGTGAGAAGTCGCATCCTTCACCCCATCCGTAAAGGCTTACTCCCGGCCATCCTGCTTCGTTCTTGTAAGTGATTTTCACTACTGGCTTTTCAGTTTCCGCCATTTCAGCATAAGGGTACTTGCCATCAACAATCTCTCCGAGAGTGAAGCATTTGACGCCTTCCAAAGTTGCTACTGTGATGTCAACTGTCTGGACTGTTCCGTTGTTGAAAATGAGTCCTACGCCTGTGCTGCCCCAGTTCTCTTTATCAAGAGTGTAATACCAATAGGCTTTGCCTCCAAGTGTGGCCTTGCTCATTTCAAGACCCGGCCAGGTGAACGATGTCTTCATGCCCCATCCATAAAGGTTGGCGCTGTCCCAGCCCGGATCCGCACAGATGACATTCACCGGTTCGGCTCCTTCCGGAAGCGGGTCTTCGACATCACCGTCTCCATCTCCTCCTTCCTGTTTGCCGTAATCTTCGGCGCTGATGGAGTAGGTCACCTTGTCAAAATTATTGAGATCCAGGTATATGCGGTATTGGCCGGCCTCGATAGGAATGTTGCCTCCACCGAGAGCACCATCAACTCCCCAGTTGGTTCCCCAGTCACTGTCAAGTCTGAACTTGAATTCAGTGTTGGCAGACGCTTCGATGTCAGCATAGAAGCGCTGCTTGCTGTCAAGAGTCATCACTATGTCGTTGTCCCAGTCACCGTTCAGGCCGATAATGCCTACCTGATCGAATCCTTTCACTTTGGTGAGTAAGAGAGAACTCTTGCTGAATGTGAAGTTGTAGTAGCGGTTTGCTGTGTAGCAGGTGATGTTGTCATTGCTGCCGTCTGCCAATTGAATGCTTCCTCTTTCCGCTGTTTCCAGATCGGCTGCATTGGCAACGCCCCAGTTACCGTTATTCCATCCGGCTTCTCCGGTGATTTTGAACTGATTGTCAGCGTGTTCGGCTCCGAAATCCACTACGGCCTCGTATTTCTCATCATCCTCTTCATAATTGTAAAGGAATAATGAGTTGGCGTGAGCCCAGCTGCAATAAGAACCTACAACCCAAATTTTTGCATAGGCTTTCTCCGCATTGTAAGGAATGAACTTTCCTGAGATGACATTGGAAACGAGTTCTCCGCCTACTCCGGCACTTTCACCTCTCATTTCAGATTTCATCCTGAAGAACACTTCTATTTCTTGGGCCGGAGAGCAGCCGAGAGAGATGAGAGCGTTATTCAGGTCTGCGCCTGCAATTGTGATTTCTGATGCAGGAGTGTCAACACTGCCTACTTTTTTCTCTTTTGCGAATTCGTTTGAGAGATCTGCGTAAAGAGTGTATCTGACGGCAGCTGCCATTCCATAGTCGGCAGGAGTGAATTTGACAGTGGCAACGTTTTCGTTAGCCTTCAATTCGTATGATTCGGCTGCAAACTCCGGGAGAACCGGAGCGCTGGCTTTCTCCAGGTCGAGCCTTACGTCTGACTCTTCGACGCAGGAGGCGAGCAATGCGCCGGCCATCAATGTATATAATACTTTTTTCATATTGAGTATCTGTTAATATCCAGGATTCTGGATGAGTTTGTCATTGCTGTTGATTTCGTTTGCCGGGATAGGCATAAGGTTGAATTTTTCATCAACGCCTGTTCCTTCATAGACGCCTCCTTTCCAGGCCCACAGATAATCTTTCGATGTGAATTTTCCGAATCTGACAAGGTCGGATCTTCTCCAGCATTCCCAGTAAAGTTCGCGTCCGCGTTCGTTCAGAAGTTCGTCAAGATTATAGTTGGTGACCTCTCCGATTCCTGCTCTCTTCCTGACTTTTGTCCAGGCATCACGTCCTTCAGCCTCAGTGACTGTTGACGCACCTCTGAGCTGAGCCTCGGCAAGCATCAGGTAAGCATCGGCTGTACGGAACAGAGGGAAATCAGTGTCAGGGAAGTTGACTGCCTGGGCAGGCTGTCCGTCGCTTCTCAAGTTGCTGAACTTGTAAGCTGACCATCCTGAAGTGAAATCTTTGAAGTCAGCAAGGTCTTTAGGGAAATCGCCGTTAGGACCGCCGCCCCACAAAAGGTTTCTTGAGTCGGTAGAACCGAAAAGTTTGATGAATTCAGGAGTTACGTTGATACCTCCCCATCCGTCGTTCACGCCCATCGCTGCCATCCACTCCGGCTCTCCGGATTTGATGGCTGCCTTGATAAGGAAAGTAGTTCCGCCATAGCTCTGGATATTGTTTCCGTCCTGAGGTACGCAGAAGATGATTTCTTTGGCGTTCCATTTGTCGTTGTCAGCCATGAAGAGCTCGTGATAGCTGTTTCCGTCTATTTCTACTGTCTCGTGAAGAGCTGGGTATTTAGCCTTGATGTCTTTGCAGAGAGTACCGGCTTTGTTGAAATATTCCTTTGCTTCGGCATCGCTGATGCCGAGATATACTGCTGCATTGAGATTCAGTTTTGCCTGAATCATCATCACGAACCCTTTGTCGAGTCGGCCGTAAACGTTGGCTCCAATTTCTTTGAGGTCGCTTCCTGCGAGCATTTCGTCGCATTCCTTGTCAAGCCATTTGAAAAGGTTGGCGCGTGAAATGCGGTCAGGACCGGTCGAACCAACAGAGTTTGCTTCGGTAGCGAAAGGCACGTTTCCAAACATATCGATAGCGTGGAGGTAGCTCAATGCCCTGAGTGCGCGTGCTTCAGCCTCGTAAGTTTTCATTGTCTGGGAATCCCTGAATGAAGAACTCTTTGATCGACGGAGGAACTCGTTGCAAAGTCCTATCTGATAATAGATTCTTGAAAACATTGCGGTGACGAACACATCGGAAGTTGTCCAGGAGAGTCCGTGGATGTTGTACAATGTCTGGTCATTCCAAGGACATACAGCTTCATCTGTAGTATATTCGTTCATATAAAATAGAGCCCTCAGATACTGTCCGTATCCACCATCGATACCGTCAATGTCGGCTCCTCCATCAGGACCTTCAGATGCGCTGACTGTCAGTCCTGCGTAGCATTTTGCCAAAAGGGAGGCATAGGCATCCTCGCTGTCGAGCACATCGTCCGGCAAAGTGATGGTCGGGTCGATAGGTGTCACATCAAGGTCTCCAATGCAGGAAACAGTTCCTGCGCAAAGGAGCAGCGCCGCAGAAAATATTGAAATATATTTCTTTATCATAATGTGTTTCCTCTTGAATTAAAAGTTGAATTTAAGACCGACTACGTATGTTCTCGGACGAGGCCAGATATTGTTGTCGATACCGTTGAACACTTCAGGATCGATACCTTTGTAACCACTTGCGCAGCATACATTCTGAACGGTTCCGAACAGATTGAGAGTCATGTCCTTAGGAAGACCGAATGTATAGCCGAGTGTGATGTTGTCCAATTTGAAGAAGGATGCGTTCCTCACATAGTAGTCTGAGAAGTACTGTGCTGTCGTGAAGTTGTCCTTGGCTGCCTGAGGCACTCTGTTGGAAACGAAATTGTTCGTCCAGAGGTCTGTCATAAGGCTCAGACGGGATGAGTTGTTGTCATATACCCAGTTGCCGAGGTTGGCGTGTGCTGAAACAGCGAGAGTCCACTTCTTGTAACTCAATGTGGTGTTGAATCCGATTGTCACGTCAGGCGCGGCTTTCTTGTAGAAGTATTTGTCGTTAGAGTCAATCTTGCCGTCGCCGTTCCTGTCCACGTAGGCGCCCACGATAGGATTACCCTCAGTATCATAAATCTGCTGGAAAACATAGAATGTATTCACAGGATAGCCTACCATATACTTCTGGATTGTGTTGCCGACACCACCTGAAATGCCACCGGTGTCAACTCCTTTGTAATCCTCGTTGTCGTTGGTGGTAAGCTGGGTGATCTTGTTCTTGTTCCAGGCTCCATTGAGTCCGATCTGCCAGAACCAGTCTTTGTTCTGGATGGCGATGTAGTTGAGATCAAGCTCTACACCGTAGTTCTCGAGTGTTCCGATATTGGCGTCAAGATAGTTCTTGAGGTTGGAACCTGCAGGAACAGGGGTGTAGTTCAGAAGGTCTGTGGTCTTCCTGTAATATCCGTCAACGGATGCTGTGAGCCTTCCGTCAAGGAAGCCGAAGTCGATACCTGCGTTGTAAGTTGTGGTGGTCTCCCATTTCAGGTCCGCATTGTAAGGAAGCGGAGTTGTAGGGATGACGAGCTGGTTTCCGAAGTAATAGTAACTACCCACTTTGTTCTCTTTGTAGGTGGCAAGGGTAGGGTAGTCTCCGGCATTGAGTTCCTGCTGTCCGGTCTGTCCCCAGCTCAGTCTGAGTTTGAGGGCTGAGAGAGCGTTGACATCCTTGAGGAAACTCTCGTTCTTGATGTTCCAGGCAAATGCTACTGACGGGAAGAGACCCCATTTGTTGTTTGCGAATCTGGAAGTACCGTCGTAACGGATTGATGCGGTGAGAAGGTAACGGGAAGCGTATGAATAGTTGAGCCTGCCGAAGAATGAAATCAGATAGTATTCGGATTTAGGATAGCTCTCCTTGTAAATTGTACCATCAGTCAAAGCGACCTCGTAGTTAGAGCTTTCATTCCAGAAATTCTGCCAGGAATAACCTGCCATAATATCGAAATGATGGTCCTTGTTGAAGTCCTTGTTGTAGGCGAGATAAGCCTCAAGGGTTTTGTCGATTCTCTTTTGTGAGTAGTCGGTGTGGCGTCCTCTTCCAGCCTCTGTCTGGCTGTGAAGAGACTGCTCGCTGTCTGCGAGAATATCCACTGTTCCCTCTGAATAAGAGTAGTCGATACCGAGATTGACGTTGAGCCTCAGGTCCTCAAGACCGTGAATCTTGTAGTCAATCTGCGCATTGCCGATAAACCTGTTGGCATTTGAAAGATCTTTTTTCTCGTTCAGCGAAGCTACAGGGTTGAGGGTTGACTGAGTATTTGCAATACCGTCGGTTCCCCAGATGCGGTAACCGTTGTGTCCGTTTGAAGAGCTGTCATATACCGGCTGTGTAGGATCGTACTCAACAGCCTGGGCGATTGCTCCTGTGTTGGCGAAACGGTTCTTCATGAACATAGCCTTTCCGTTGAGGGAAATGGTCAGGTGGCTGTCAAGGAGAGTAGGATTGAGGTTGACTGAAACAGTTCCCCTCTTCATTGAGGATGTCTTCAATGTGCCTTTCTGGTCAAGGTATCCGCCTGAAACTCTGTATGGAAGATAACCGGCGTTCCCGAGACCGATATTGCCTGAAATGCCTACATTGCCTTCATAAGTCTGGCCGAGCTGATAGATTTCCTTCTGCCAGTTGGTATTGGCATCGCCGAGGGCCTTGTATGCATCTGAGTCGGTTCCTGCGTATTCGGCCATTGTCTGACGCATCTCGTCACCTGTCATTACATCGAGATACTTGGCATTTTGGCTGAGGGAAGTGGTGAAGTCAGCACTTACGTGAGGTACTTTGCTGGAAGATTTCACTCCTTTCTTTGTGGTGATGATGATCACACCATTGGAAGCGCGTGAACCGTAGATGGCTGTTGCGGAAGCATCCTTGAGAACTGTGAAACTCTCGATATCGTTAGGGTTGACGCTTGAGAGAGCGTCAGCTACACCGTTGATTCCAGAGTTGCTGATAGGGAGTCCGTCTATGATAATCATAGGATCGTTGCTGGCCTTCAATGAAGAGCCTCCCCTGATTCGTATGGTGGATTTCGAACCAGGCTGTCCGTCTCCGGCTGTCACAACCACACCGCCGGATTTGCCTGCGAGGAGCTGTGATGGAGATGAGATCATACCTTTGTTGATCTGGTCAGCACGGACCGTGGATACAGAACCTGTCATATCGTCTTTTTTGACAGTACCGTAACCAATGACAACTACGTCATCGAGGAAGAGCGCGTCTTCGCTGATAGTAATCTTCGCAGGCATCTGGGATGCTGTGAAGGTCTGCGTAGAGTAGCCTATGCAGCTGACTTCAATGACAGCGTCAGCACTGGACACTTTGAGGACAAAGTCTCCGTCAAGACCTGTGGATACGCCATTGGTGGTTCCTTTCTCAAGGACTGTCGCACCGATGACAGGACCAGCCTGGTCAACGACTACTCCTTTGACCTCATATCCGCCCTGGGCGAATACAGGCGCCGCCAGTGTGCACGAGAGCACGAGGGCGACAAATAGATTCACTATTCTATTCATAAGGATTTTGTTTGGTTATTGATAATTGTAAATACTTATTTCGTTTCTTTTTCCTTCACGAAGAAGACAGAAATGGCGGCGAGGAGCATGAACAATGCGGCAATGCCGATCATCCAGGTCGCAGCCTGACTGTCCACCGTAACCTTCTCGACAGCGCTGAGTGCCGCATAGTCGCTTCCTGAAAGGATGGCGTTCTTGACAGCCAGCACGATGGAACCGCCCACCAGTCCCATTACGATCTGAGGGATGGTGATGGTGAAGTTGAAGATTCCCATATAGGCTCCGCTGCTGCGCGCATCGATTGCGCGGGAGAGGATGGAGTATGGCATTGCCAGGATTCCGGCCCAGGCGATGCCGATGAATACCATCGGAATCATCATGAGATACTGGTTGTCGATGAGGGTGAGACCGAGATATCCCAATGCTCCGCTGAGAAGGCAGGCCGCATAGACCGGCTTGTTGCCGAAGCGGTTGGCAATCTGGGTCATGAAGATTGACGCAATGCAGGCCGGTACCGGATAGACAGCATTGAGCACTCCGGTCCAGGTCTCTGCCGCCCCGGTGTTTACCATTGTCCCGGCTGCGTCAATGAAAGAGCTGGTAATGAGCGGTTTGAGATAGTTCCACATCAGGAAGAGGGCTGCCCAGGAGAAGAACTGTGTGACTCCGAGCTGGAGCATGGTGGACGGGATGTTCTTCATCAGGGTGATGAATCCCGGCTTCTTCTCCTCCACGGCTGTTTCCCCGCTTCCGTTGTACATTGCGAATTCGGCCGGAGGGTATTCCTTTACCTTGAAGGCGGTAACGAGAACGGTGAGCAGGAGAATGCCGCCTCCGATGTAGTAGGAGTAGGCAATGTGCCTGGAAACGCCGCCTTCAACCGCCGCGTCGGAAACTCCGCACCATGTCATGATGAGAGGCAGGAGTGCGCCGATGACCGCTCCGAGGTTGATGAGGAAGGTCTGGATCACGAATCCCTCGGTCTTCTGCGAGTCGTCCAGCATATCGGTCACGAGGGCCCTGAACGGCTGCATCGTGATGTTGAAGGACAGGTCCATGAACAGGAGGATGAGGGCTCCCATCGCAAGCGGGGCGAATGCCAGAAGCGTCGGGCAGTTCGGCATGAGAAGGAGAGCGATGGTGGAAATGATGGCTCCGCCGAGGATGTAGGGAATCCTGCGGCCGAATCTCGTCCAGGTGCCGTCGGAGAACATTCCCACGATAGGCTGGATGATGAGTCCGGCAATAGGGGCTGCGAGCCAGAAATAGCTGAGATGGCTGAGGTCAGCTCCGAGAGACTGGAGAATGCTGGATGTGTTGGAATTCTGCAGGGAATATCCAATCTGCACTCCGAGGAATCCGAAGCTGAGATTCCATATCTGCCAAAATGATAATTTCGGTTTCTTCTTCATTGTCTTGGTTACTAGTTCAATGCGTACGGGGCGGGCGTTCCCGCCTTCACTTAAATCGTTTGGCAAAAATATGATAATATTCATATTTATTATTACGGGGTTTGACGAACGGCGGAAATTTGCTGACGGATGGAGAATTATTTCAGATGAATCAAAACGTTTTTTTGGAGTTGTCACAACATTTTTCTAATTTAGATGCGGAATGAAGCAGTTGAGTACGCAATGGATTATCCACCTGTTCGCGGCGATGCACGTCGTGACGACCGTTGTATGCCGTTCAGTCGGCATGGATGACGAGCTGCTGCTTACCCTTCTGACAATGACCATGATAGTGGTGATCTGTCTCCGCAGAAGTCTCTCTATGGAGCTGACGGCAGCCATGATCATCCTCGTGAACGTGGTGGGATATGTGCTGGGAATCGAATGCGCCGATCTGATCCACAGATTCCTGACTTCAATGATAGCAGTCCACGCCGTCTCCACATTCCTGACCACCGAGGTGATGGGACAGTCCGCATTGTGGCTCGGAAAATATTTCTACAGGCTTCAGAAGGGCAGGAAATCGGAATGGGCGCCGAGGCTGACCTGGCTCATCGCCACGGTCTCGGCCATCTTCCTCTTCCGTTTCGCCATTCTCGCTTTCGGCAGGATATACGACTTCAGCGACGGGATAATGTATGAGATGCTTAACGAATTCTTCTCGAATCTGCCGGCAATCATCATCCTTATCTGTCTCAATGCGATGTATGTCAGGTTCGCCAGGGTGCATATCCAAGGGTCCTCCCTTTCCTTCCGGATCCTCTCCCTTGCCACATTCCTGTCGCTTTCGGTGCTTCTCGGAACCTTCCTTGTAGGGTACGGCATTCCGTTCAGCTTCGGGCGGATAGCCGAATGGCCGGGAATGCTGAGCCTTGCCGTGGTGGTGTTCATCTCCGAGACCGTCCTGTATGTCCTTTCCTATCTTCTGGATTATCTCTGGACGTCAAGACAGGCCCTGAACGCAGAGACGCACAAGAGACACAAGGCCCAGTTCGAATATCTCAAGCTCAAGCAGCAGGTTGACCCGCATTTCCTGTTCAACTCTCTCAACGCCCTGGACTGCCTCGTCCTTGACGGGCAGAATGACCAGGCCCATACATTCATTCTGAAACTGGCAGGGATGTACAGGTATATGCTTAAGAATGAGAATCTTATGACCATAAGCCTGAGGGAGGAGCTGGCCTTTGTCGGAATGTACGCCGACCTTATGAAAGTGAGGTTCCAGTCGGGCTTCGAACTGGAGGTGGATGTGCCGGAAGAGTATAAGAACATGTTTGTGGTACCCTGCTCGATCCAGATGCTCCTGGAAAATGCACTCAAGCACAATGCGGCATCTCCCTCCGACCCTCTCGCCATAAGGATTTCCATTGAGGAAGGGAAACGGATAAGGGTCAGCAACAATCTCAGGAGAAAGAAGACCGCCAATCCGGAAGATTCGACAAGGGTTGGTCTGAATTATATAAGGCAGCAGTACATGGACCAGGCCGGCATGGAAATCACGATGTGGGAGGAAGACGGGAAATACGTCGTGGAACTGCCGCTGATCGAAAGGACAAATGTGAATTGAAACTATTCTTTAATATGAAAGTGTTGATAGTGGAAGACGAGCCGATGGCTCAGGCGAATCTGTGCAGGACATTGCTCAGGGAATACCCTGACATGGAGGTTGTCGGAATGACAGGCTCCGTCAGGGAGACTGTGGAGTGGCTGTCGGCCCCTGCAAACCGCCCTGATGTCATCTTCATGGATGTGGAACTCTCTGACGGCAGCTGCTTTGAAATTTTCAGAGAGGTGAATGTCAATGCCAGAGTTGTGATGACCACGGCCTATGACAGCTATGCCGTGAAGGCCTTCGAGGTCAACAGCATAGACTATCTTCTGAAGCCGATTGAGAAGGAGGCGCTTGACAGGGCGGTGGAACGCTGCCGCAAGTCCGTTTCCGGCACGGACGTATCCGGGCTGATGGCATCCCTCAATCAGAAAAGGGAATACCGCCAGCGTTTCATGCTGCGCATCAACGACAAGATTCTTCCGGTCCCGGTCAGTTCCATCGCATATTTCATTTCCGAGGACAAGATGACCTGGATGTACACGAAGGACGGACAGAAGTATGTGATGGACCAGTCACTGGACATCATTTCCACGGAACTGGATCCATCATCATTCTTCAGGGTGTCCAGAAACTGCATCATCGCATCATGCGCCGTGCGCAGCATAATAAAACTTCAGGGAGGAAGGCTGAAGATCAACCCTCTCCCCGAATGTTCTTCCGAGATATTGGTAAGCCGTTCGCGTTCAGACGATTTCCTCGTCTGGATGGGTGGCCGTTAACATCGCTATTTCCTGCCGCACTCCCTTATCATCGCCCTCAGTGAGGCGGTTACATCATCGGCGAGGAGATCCTCCACGCAAGGTTTCATCCTGTATCTCCAGTAGTATGGGGATATGGCGGGGACATTGATTCTCTCGTCGTCCGGGTTCTCTGTGCAGAGTTCCGGCTTGATGGAGAGATAGTCCTGAAGCGGAAGGATGGCGAAGAGTGACGCCGACTGGAGATGCATCATCAGGATGCTTCTGCAGGTTTCCGGTCCGCATTCTTCCGGAGCGGCGCCGTATTTTCCGAGTACCTGGTTCCAGAATTTCTGTGTAACTTCCCTGTCTTCCTTCCACCATGCCCTGAGCGGACTCATGTCGTGGGTGGAGGTGGCGCAGACTGAGAAATAAGGGTATTGCCAGGTGTCGGCGAACTCCCTCTTCGGGTCCTTCGGCATTCTCTGGATTTCGAGGGAGAGTATCTTCAATGCGCTCATTACCTCAGGAACGCAGTCCGGTATCATTCCGAGATCTTCTCCGCAGGCCAGCATTCCGGTCGAGGCCAGGAGTTCAGGCAGTTTCCTCATTGCCGACTGCCTCCAGAATTCATTGTGGCGACGGTAGAAGAAATCATTGTAGAGGGCATTGTAGGCATCCTTCTGCCATTGCGGCAGATTGCGGTAGCGCTCCGTGTTCTGGGCCGCGATTCTCGGGTGCCAGTATCCTTTGCGCCTCTGGTCCTCCAGGAAGAGGGTGTTGAGGGAATCCTCCGTGTACCAGCCAGTGGTGACATCGAATCCTCTCTGCCTGAGTTCATCCTCGCTGAACGGGAGGGCAGGGTTGAAATGTCCGGCGAGACCGCTCTTCGCTCCTGCCGGAATCTCCCAGATGCGGAAGAATCCGAGAATGTGGTCAATCCTGAAGGCATCGAAGAACTGCTCCATGTTGGACAGCCTCTGCTTCCACCATGCGAAGTCGTCCTCTGCCATCTTCTCCCAGTTGTAGGTAGGGAAGCCCCAGTTCTGGCCGTCCGCAGCGAATGCATCAGGCGGTGCTCCCGCCTGGGAGTCGAGGTGGAACTGCGACGGATTCTGCCAGGCATCCACGCTGGTGCGGCTCACGCCGATCGGCAGGTCGCCCTTGAGAATGACTCCGAGAGAATGCGCATAGTCCCTCGCTTCCTTCAGTTGTCTGTTCAGATGATACTGCACATAAGAATGGTAGTCCGCCTCGTCCCTGTTTTCCCCTATGAGTGTCTCGATACGGGATTTGCTGAATTTTGAATATTTTCCCCATTTGGCCGGGTCCGCGGTTCCATTTGTCACGGTAAGAATCCGGTATGCGCAGTATGCATCCAGCCAGAACTTATTATCATTGTAGAATTTCCTGTAGTCCTCGGTCTCCTTGAGTTTCTTCCAATTGGAGGCGAACGCCTTGCGCATCAGCCTGTCCTTCTCCCTGTTCACTCTTTCGTAGTCAACCTGCGGAAGTGCCTCGAGCTCGGCCTGCAATGTCCTGTAGGCCTTGTCCCTGCGGACTCCTGCCTCCGGAAGATATACAAACTGCGGGTGGAGGGCATAGATGGAATTCGCGCTGTAGGGGTATGAATCAGTCCAGGTCCCAGTGGCAGTGGTGTCATTCACCGGAAGAATCTGGAGAACCCTCTGCCCGGTGGCTGCGGCCCATTCCGCCATCTTCTTAAGGTCGTGGAAGTCGCCGATTCCGAAGCTGTCCCTGGTTCTGATGGAGAATACCGGAATGGCGGTTCCTGCACATTTCCAGCCCTTTCTGTACATCTCACCGGCATCGGACATTGCCTCAAGGCCTTCGCCCTGCTGCACGGAGAAGGTGCCTCCGGAGAATGCCGACTTGTGGAACGGAGCATTGGCCGGCACATCGGACCAGGCATCCGCAAGCTCCAGCCTTGCCGGCAGGTTCTCCGCCGTGAGCCCTGTCTGTCCGGAGATGCTGCGGTTCTTCCATTCTCTCCTCAGGAGGTTTCCGCCGACGCGTACCTCGTAATGGTAGGGAGCGTCAATGATTTTCTCCGGCGTCCTTGTCCTGACTTCGGCAGTCCATATTCCGCCCTCTCCATAACTCATTGCAATGCGTTTGTCTCCCAATGCGAGGACGATTTCCTCTCCCCAGGATGTGCGGTATTCGATTCTGAATCTTATTGTCATAATGATGTGCAGGTTTATGTGGTTTCTGCGAATTTATGCATAATTTTCTTATAATAAAGTACTCTGTCCCAATAACCGGACGAACGGTTGTGTTTTGAGGATGACTGGCAATCCGGGAGGTCCCGGTACTGTGCCCGGCAATCATTTTTCTGCCATAATGTCAGTATTTTTCATTGGCAGATATTTTGCTTGACGGAGATGGTCGGCGGGTGCTTGCCATCATTGGCGTGGCCGCTCCGCCGCTTTTGTCGTGAATAAAAAGGAATAAGATATGTCAGAGACTAAAGAAGAAATCAAGAAGGGGGAGCAGGAGACTGCCAATGAGGCAGTGAAGGCCGCTCCGAACAAGAAGAAGGCGGACAGGATTGCAGAGCTTGAGAAGTCCAATGCCGAACTTGAGAAGGCGAAGGCTGAGCTCGAAAAGGCGAAAACCGGCCTTGAGGCCTCTCTTGCCAAGGAAAAGGACAGCTATATCAGGCTGTTGGCGGAGTTCGAGACTTTCCGCAGGCGCAATGCCGAGGAGAAGCTGGAACTGGTCAATTCGGCTGCTTCAGAGACCATCAAGGGGCTTCTTCCTGTACTCGACGACTGCGAGAGGGCGATGGAAATCTTGTCAAAGAGCAGCGATGAGGCTGCCAAGGAGGGCACTGCATTGATTTACAATAAGCTGATGCAGTATCTCAATAAGAAGGGTCTGGAGAAGATCGAGGCGATGGGGGTCAAGTTCGACGTTGATTTCCACGAGGCTGTGGCCCAGGTGCCTGTGCAGGAAGAGGAGAAGAAGGGACTTGTATATGACGTTGTGCAGACCGGCTATCTTTTCGGAGGCAAGGTCCTCAGATATGCCAAGGTCGTTGTAGGCATTTAGGCCTTTTTGCTGATAGGAGGTAATTGATTATGGCAGGGAAAAGAGATTTTTATGAAGTTCTCGGGGTTGACAGGAATGCCAGCCCTGACCAGATAAAGTCCGCATTCAGGAAACTTGTGCTGAAGTGGCATCCTGACAAGTGGGTCAATGCTTCGGAAGAGGAGAAGAAGACCGCGGCCGACAAGTTCAAGGAGGCTTCGGAAGCCTATTCAGTATTGAGTGACCCTGACAAGAAGGCCAGATATGACCGTTTCGGCGAGGCCGGCCTCGGCGGAGATGGAGGCGGTGCAGGATTCGGAGGCTTCGGTGACTTCAATATCAATGATGTCCTGCGTGACCTCTTTGGCGGTGCTTTCGGGGGCTTCAGCGGCTTCGAAGGCTTTGGAGGTTTCGGAGGCGGTCAGCGGAGTGGCCAGAGAAGGGTGGTCAAGGGACGTGACATCCTCACGAGGGTATATCTCACATTGGAGGAGATTGCCACCGGGGTAGAGAAGGAGGTCACCATCGAGAGGAACGAGCGCTGCCCTGATTGCGGGGGAAAGGGTACAAAGAATGAGTCGGATGTCCAGACCTGTCCTGTCTGCAACGGCTCCGGTCAGGAGCAGAGGGTCATGAACGGCTTCATGTACACATATACTACCTGCTCGAGATGTCACGGAGAGGGAACTGTTGTCAAGAATCCTTGCCGGAGCTGCTCAGGTACCGGCCTTGTACGCAAGCGTGCGACGATCAAGGTCAAGATTCCGGCAGGTGTCGAAAGCGGAATGCAGCTCACCATCAAGGGAGAGGGCCACGCCACCAAGGCAGGCGGAATCAACGGTGATCTTCTCGTTGTGATTGAGGAGAGGGAGCATCCGGTACTCAGGCGCGAGGGCAAGAACCTCTTCTATTCCGTGGTGATTCCTGTTACTGACGCATTGCTCGGAGGCAAGGTCTCGGTGCCTTGTCTGGACGGAAACTATACGATAGATGTGGAGCCTGGAACCCAGTCAGGGTCCGTCGTCCGCCTGAGAGGACGTGGCCTTCCAGCCGTCAAGGGCTATGGCAGCGGCGTGGGAGACCTCTATGTGAAGTTCCTCGTCTGGATACCTAAGAAACTGAAATCCAGCGAGAGGTCTGCAATCGAGGCAATGCGGGACAGCAGCTCGTTCAAACCGGACCTCAGCCGGGACGACAAGAATCTTTTCGATAAAATGAAAGAAAATTTCTGAAAAAAGTTTGCGAAAAGAAAAATTATTAGTAATTTTGCAGTCCCATTAACAAAGCAACCTCTTACGATCAAGGAAATTCAGGTAACGTTGCGCTTAAAAATATTTAGAAATGGATTTGATAAAAGTAGTAGAGCAGGCTTTCACCACTGGAAAAGCTGCAACATATCCTGAGTTCAAGGCCGGTGACACTCTCACCGTTACCTACAGGATCAAAGAGGGTGACAAGGAGAGACTCCAGAAGTTCAAGGGAGTCGTTATCCAGATCAGCGGCGCGACGCCGTTCACCAAGACTTTCACCATCCGCAAGGTTTCAGGCGGTGTAGGTGTCGAGAGGATTTTCCCTTACGAGTCACCGTTCATCGACTCAATCGAACTCAACAAGGTTGGTAAGGTGCGCAGAGCAAGAATCTTCTATCTCAGGAACCTTTCAGGCAAGAAGGCCAGGATCAAGGAGAAGAAGCTCAATATGATCAAGGAAGAAGGCGCCCTTGAGGCGTAAGTAATACGGGAGAAATCCCGGAATGGCTCCATAGCTCAACTGAATAGAGCATTTGACTACGGATCAAAAGGTTATAGGTTTGAATCCTATTGGAGTCACAAGAAGGCTGACAGATTGCTGTCGGCCTTTTTTGTTTTCTTTGAACCGGCTTATTTTGAAGATGAGTGTCAAGGGTTTGCCCGAAACCCGGAATGCGCTGATTAGTCTCAAGCCTGCGAAAGGAAATTCTGACAATCCATCGCAAATATATTGGAATTGTATATTAATTCATTATATTTGCCATAGGCAACGTAATATATCGTTACCGATTATACTTTAATTGTCAAAAATTATAATTATTGTACTGAAATGAGCGAAGTACACGTTTTCAATGCCGGGCCTTGCATTCTTCCGCAGCAGGCTATTGACGCCTCCATTGAGGCACTCAGGGATTTCAAGGGCACTGGAATCTCAGTTTTGTCTGTTTCACACCGCTCTAAGGAGTGGGGCGAAGTGATGGATGAAGTCAGGGCGAACTGGAAAGAGCTCCTCAATATTCCTGACACCCACGAGGTAGTGTTCCTCGGTGGTGGAGCAAGTCTCCAGTTCCTTTATGTGGCAATGAATTTCCTGGAGCACAAGGCCGCCTATCTTGACACCGGCGTGTGGGCCCACAAGGCTCTCCAGCAGGCTCAGGGTCTCGGCGAGGCATACGCCATCGCATGCTCAGCCGACAAGAACTATTCCTACATCCCTAAGGGATACGTGATTCCTTCGGATCTCGACTATTTCCACATCACTACCAACAACACCATCTACGGCACTGAAATCAAGGAGGACATCATTTCTCCTGTACCGCTCATCGCCGATATGTCATCCGACATCATGAGCCGCCCTGTGGATGTCAGCAAGTATGCCATGATATACGGCGGTGCCCAGAAGAACGTGGGCCCTGCCGGCGTGATCTTCGCCATCATCCGCAAGGATGCCCTCGGAAAGGTATCCCGCAAGATTCCTACAATGCTTGACTACCGCACTCACATTGACAAGGAGTCAATGTTCAATACGCCTCCGGTATTCTCCATCTTCGTGATGAACGAGACCCTCAAATGGCTCAAGGGCATCGGTGGAGTCGAGGCTATCCAAAAGATTGACAAGGAGAAGGCTGACACCCTCTATGCCGAGATAGACCGCAATGCACTCTTCACCGGCACGGCTGCCGTGGAGGACAGGTCGATGATGAACGTCTGCTTCGTCATGGCACCTGGCTACGAGCATCTCCAGGACGAGTTCTTCGCATTTGCCAAGGGCAAGGGCATGGTCGGCATCAAGGGACACCGTTCAGTCGGCGGCTTCCGCGCATCCATCTACAATGCCTGCACGCTGGAGGATGTCAACGCACTCGTGGCTTGCATGCAGGAATTCGAAAACCTCAAGAAATAATCGTCATGAAGATACTTCTCGCTACACAGAAACCTTTTGCGGCCGCTGCCGTGAACGGTATCAGGTCAATTCTTGAAGAGGCCGGCAATGAGGTCGTTCTCCTTGAGAAATATGCAGGTGAGGATGAACTCGTGGCTGCTGTTGCGGATGTCGATGCGATGATCATCCGCTCAGACAAGGTTACGGCACGTGTTCTGGACGCCGCTCCGAAGCTCAAGATCGTAGTGCGCGCAGGTGCCGGATTCGACAATGTCGATCTCGCCGCCGCCACCGCTCACGGAGTTGTCGTCGAGAATACTCCCGGCCAGAATTCCAATGCCGTGGCCGAGCTCGCCATTGCAATGATGATTTACATGAGCCGCAACCAGTTCACTCCGGCCACCGGTACCGAGATTTCCGGCAAGACTGTCGGCATCCAGGCCTTCGGCAATGTCGGAAGGCTCGTTGGCCAGAAGGCAGCCGCACTCGGAATGAAGGTCAAGGCCGTGGATCCGTTCATCCCTGCCGAGAAGATTGCCGAGGCTGGCGCAGAGCCGGTTGCAGACGTTGCTGCACTCTATTCTTCCAGCGATTTCGTCTCCGTGCACATCCCTGCATTGCCTTCTACCATCGGCTCAATCGGATATGACCTCATCACATCGATGCCGAAGGGTGCCGTGCTTGTCAATACCGCCCGCAAGGAAGTCATTGACGAGGCTGGTCTCGAGCGCGCTCTCGAAGACAGGCCGGACCTCAAGTACGTGGCCGACGTAATGCCGGACAACTATGAGGCTCTCCGCGAGAAATTCGGCGTGAGGATTTTCGCAACCCCTAAGAAAATGGGTGCACAGACATCCGAGGCCAATGTCAATGCAGGCCTTGCCGCCGCACGCCAGATTGTCGCATACTTCACCGAAGGCTGCACACGTTTCCAGGTTAACAAATAAGATTTATGGTACGCGTTAAACCATTTGCGGCAGTCAGGCCGCCAAGGGAGATTGTCACCGAGGTGGCTGCTCCGCCTTATGATGTATTGAATTCAGAAGAGGCCTTCAGGCAGGCCGGTGAGAAATCCCTGCTTCATATCACGAAGCCGGAGATTGACTTCGACCCTATTCTTCCCGACCACGACCAGCGTGTGTATGACAGGGCTGTGAAGAATTTCGCAGACTGGCAGAGCCGCGGCTGGCTGGTTCAGGATGCCAAGCCTTGCTACTATGTCTATGCCCAGACAATGGACGGAAGGACACAGTACGGACTGGTCCTCTGCGCCCATACTGATGACTATGCCGAAGGCAAGATCAAGAAGCACGAGCTTACCCGCAAGGACAAGGAGGATGACAGGATGATTCACGTCCGCATCCAGAATGCGAACATCGAACCTGTATTCTTCGCATACAAGGACAATGCAGTCCTCAATGAAATCGTGGCCAAGGCTTCAGCAGGCGAGCCGGAGTACTCTTTCGTGGACGAGAACGGTTTCGGACACGATTTCTGGGTAATCACTGACGATGCGGTCATCGATACCATCACCAGGGAGTTCACCGGCAAGGTGGATGCCTTCTATGTTGCTGACGGTCATCATCGTACAGCTGCCGCAGCCCGTGTAGGCGCAGAGAAGAGGGCACAGAATCCGAACCATACCGGCAATGAGGAATACAACTACTTCATGGCAGTATGCTTCCCGGAGAGCCAACTGAAGATCATCGACTACAACCGCGTGGTGAAGGATCTCAACGGCCTTTCAGAGGAGGAGTTCCTCAAGGCTCTCGAGGCTGACTTCGAGGTGAAGGCATATGAAGGCGAGGGTGAGTTCCGTCCGGAGCGTCTCCATCAGTTCTCAATGTATCTTGGCGGACGCTGGTATTCTCTGGATACCCGTGACGGAAGATATGATGATTCTGACCCTATCGGGGTTCTCGACGTAACCGTACTTTCCAGCCTTGTACTGGACAAGATTCTCGGAATCAAGGATTTGCGCACGGACAAGAGGATTGACTTCGTAGGTGGAATCCGCGGCCTTGGCGAGCTTTCACGCCGTGTTGACAGCGGAGAGATGAAGGTTGCCTTCGCTCTCTATCCGGTATCGATGAAGCAGCTTACCGATATAGCCGACAGCGGCAAGATCATGCCTCCAAAGACCACCTGGTTCGAGCCTAAGCTCAGGTCAGGCCTGGCTATCCACAAGCTGGCTTAACCGCAGGGCCCATACAGCAAAGGGTGAACGCCATCGACGTCCACCCTTTTTCATTGCAGTTCCGACAGGCTCTACCGGCTGGAGATTCAGGTTTAGATCAATGCCATTATGGCCGTTATCCCGACATAAACCCAGTGGGCGCAGATCCCGGCCGCAATTCCGCCGAAGAAGTGGCTGATGAAGGCCTTGGAGAGAAGTTTGCGGAAACCGAGTGAATCGAGCATTGCGGTATGGGTCGAGAGATATCCGCTCCAGCACATTCCCATTGCCGTGAACACAGCTATTGCATTGCCGTCGATGATGCCCTGGGATGCAAATTCAGGAATGAGTCCAAGTGCGGCACCGACTGCGCCGAGGGCAGTGATAGGGAAGGCCACGAGCTCCGGAGCATGGAATCCGAACAGCCATTTGAATACGAAGTCTATCTTCGATGCCAGCCAAGGCAGGAGCCTTGTTCCCTCATAGGCGGCTCCGGTGAATACCACGGCCTCATTGCCGGAGGCATCTGTAACTGTGCTTCCCCCGAAGGTGATCATCATTACGAACGTGGAGATCACGAGTACGCCAGGTATGATGGCCAGGCCGATCTCGACACCAGACTTTCCACCGTCAAGGAGAGCATTGAGGACTTTAACGAATCCTGTCTCCGGGGCTTTTTGCCCATTATCGGTTTCTGCCTGATTCTCATTGATGGCGTGGCTCTCCACGACTGCGTCCTGTTCCTTGAAAGACGGGTATTCCTTGCAGATGAAGTACTGCATCAGACGGGTGGATACAATGCAGCCTATCACTGCTCCCAGGAGTCCGACAACCGGTGCGAGGAAATATCCCTGGCCGATCATGAACACAATCACGATCAGACCCATTCCGAATGCTGTTCCGAAGTTGGTGAGGGAGATTAGCTGATATTTCTTGAAGTACTTGGCGAATTTCTTGTCCTGGGCCAGCGTGATGATTGCCGGGTTGTCGGAAAGGAACGTCATCACAGCGCCGAGAGATGCCACTCCAGGGAGGTTGAACAGAGGCTTCATGATCGGCATGAGCGCCTTCTGCAGCAGATCCACAACGCCGAAGTCGGTGAAAATCTTGGCAAGCGCTCCAGTGAGAACGCAGATGGCCATGATGTAGAATACGGTGTTGAGCAGCAGGTCGTGAGCCGTGTGCATCATCGTGTTGAGCATGTTGGAGAGGCCCATCACGGCTGAAAGATAGCCGAAGATGACAAGGATCACAAGCAGACAGGTTACTCCGTTGGGGAGTCTGAATTTGCACTTCATAGTGTTGCGGTATTAGTTTTAGCGGTTATTTGTTCTTGCGGATCAGGGCCTTGACACCTTCCAGAATGTCAAGCCTGAATTTGACTCCGGCCTGGATCTGAAGATCCTTGTTGCCGAGGACTCCGTAGCAGTCGCCGAAGCTGTATCCGGCCATTGCGAAGAGTTTTACGGCATCCCTTGATCTCTTGACAGGGTTGTACTCCACTCCGCCCGAGACAGTTCTTACATTGGTGCCGGAGAGAACAAGCCAGTCCTCGTGGCATTCCTTGTTGCGGTCCCAGGTGAATTTGGCATGAACCCTGAGCCCGTCAACCGGAACTGCCGAGATTTCGCTCATTATCGAGAAATCCCCGATGAATCCGCTTCCCTTGCCGAGCCTGTCCATCAGGTCAATGTCCCATCTGAGCCAATCTGTAATGTTGAACCTGTTGCCGAGGGCCACGTAGTACATCCAGGAGTCGGTGCTGTTCTGGAAGGCATTGGCTGACCATATTGATTCATAGAATCCGTGGCTGCCGTACCACATGAGGTTGACGGCAACCTTGGAATTTCCGACATTGTTGCCACTGTCGTCAGTTATGTAGCCTCTCATCGGGGAGTTGCAGACTTGCAGCAGCAGGTTGTCCCCCGGAGCGACGTTGAAAGTACCGGAGATGCCAAGCTGGTAGCAGGCGATGTTGTTCCAGAATTCAGAGCAATAGTACAGGTCAATAGGTGCCCTGTCATACTCATAACCGCCGATTCCCACGACCTGCTTTCCTCCTCCCAGAGTAAGCCAGTCGGTGGCCTTCCAGTCGATATGAATCCAGTCCGTGGCATCGAAGAAGGTGCGGCCGGAGAGTTTGTTGAAACGCTGTCGGTAGCTGTAGGTGAGACCCTCGCAGATCTGTCCGTCAAGCCTCATGTTAAGGAAACTTCCCCTGAAGCCGGAGGCGTCAGCATTGAAGTCCATTCCAGGGAATGCGGCCTCATAGCCGACTCTGGTCTCAAAGTAAAATGATGATACGCCGAACCCTTTGTCATGGGCGCCGAGTCCGGTGGCTAGAAGTAAAGCCAGTGCAGCAATTGCAGTAGTTTTTCCGAATGTAGGATTCATTCCGGCTGGTTGTTTTCAGTTGGTTATTGAAATTTAATGGGACATTTGCCATGGTGGGAACGTCCGGCACAAAGATATGTATAAAATTCCATTAAATATACACCAAAGCCGAAAAATTTCTGCTGCTGAGGTTTTTCTGACGGCAGAAAGCCGTATTTTTTCTTGTAAGCCTTTGAGAAGTACGATGAGGAGTTGAAACCGACGGCATCCCCAGCCTCCGAAACATTCATCTTTCCTTCCGAAAGCAGGGTGGACGCCAGCTCAAGCCTGTAATCAGAATGGCAGGTCGTCTCCCGGCATGTCGTCCAGTGACGGCGCCGGTGCCTGCTGTCCGTATGACGGTGCAAATCCCGCAGGCAGATCATTGTATCCGCCGGCATTTCCGTAGCCCTGGCTGCCGTAGCCTGGCTGCTGCACTGAGCCATGAGAGCCTTGCGAAGGGGCGGCATACCCCTGTCCCGCTGCGGTATTGACCTGTCCTGCCGGGCTGATTCTCCAGGCTCTGAGGTCAGTGTACCATTTGCCGTTGAACTCGCGGCTGGATATGTTGAAAGCTACTTTTATCTGGTCTCCGACATTGTATCTCTCCAGGTCTTTGACCTTGTCGGCACCCCATACGCTGAAGCACGCCTTGGTCGGGAAGTTGCCCTCCTGATACTCTATCACGAATTCCTGCTTGGCCCAGTCTCCCTTGGCGGATCTGCCGCTCTGGACTGCGAGCTTGATTTCCAATCTTCCTTCAATTTCCATATTCTCTTGCGTTCAGGACCGCCTTGAGGGCGTTCCATAGTTTCGTGTATATACTTTTTCCCATATAAGAAAGGCAGGCGAACCGTAGCTCCCGGACCTGCCGGGATTTTCGCCTGCCCTTATGTCTGTCTGATCTTGAGAAACTGTTATTCAGCCTTCTCCTCAGCAACCTTGCCTACCTTTACGAGCTCAACGTCAAAGATGAGAGCGCTGTTAGGCTCGATTCCGCGTGAACCGTTCTCGCCGTATGCGAGGTCGGCAGGGATGAAGAGCTTGATCTTGCCGCCTTCGCCGATGAGCTGGAGACCTTCGGTCCAACCCTTGATGACGCGGTTGAGAAGCATTCTGGTGCCTTCAGCTGCCTGGCTCTCGTCGAACTTGGTGCCGTCGATGAGGGTTCCGGTGTATTTAACCCATACGGTATCGGCAGCGGCTGGCCTGATATCGTTGCCGGCCTCGATGATGGTGTACTGGAGACCGCTTTCGGTAGCCTGTACGCCCTCATTCTTGAGGTTTTCAGCAAGGAATGCGGCAGACTTCTGGCTGTTTACGGCTGAAGTGTAGTCACGCCTCTTTGCGAGATATGTGTTGAATACCTCGTTCATCAGCTCAGGGTTGATCTTGAACTGCTCTGCGAATGTTGAATCGCGGAAGTCACCCTTCGCATTGAGGAAATCCTTGATACCCTTCTGTACGGCGGAATAGTTGAGGTCACCGAAGTTGTATCCCTTGAGGAAGGAACCGAAATTGATTCCAACGAGATAGCTGACAGAGTCGATCTCGCTCTTCTTTGGAAGGAATGCCTTTGGATCTACAGGCTTTACAGCCACTGCGGTGGAGTCATTTCCGTCAACGCCGCCCTTCACGCCGGTTGAGGTGCAGGAAGAGGCAGCGATTACTACTGCAAATGCTGCAGCAATGAATTTCATGCTTTTCATTATCTTGTCATTTAAATATTGATTCCAAACTGTTGTCCCAGGTCCCCAGGCATCTCTCCTGCAAGGACCGAAACGGCTGCAAATATCGCAATTTTTATTGACAATAACCAATAATTTTCCCGCTCATTGTCATAATTTCCCGCCCCGTCCTTTGAAGTTTGGCGGAAAAATGCTACATTTGAGTAATTGAGCCACTTTATCTATGGATATTGACAATGTGACAATACACTCCAAACTCAATGAGTTCTTCGGCTTCAGCCATTTCAAGGGCAACCAGGAAGAAATCATTCTGAATCTTCTGCACGGCAACGACTCTTTCGTGATAATGCCGACGGGAGGCGGAAAGTCCCTGTGCTACCAGCTCCCGGCGCTTCTTCTGCCCGGTACCGCCATAGTGGTCTCTCCGCTGATTGCATTGATGAAGAATCAGGTCGACGCCATCAGAGGTTTCGTGACTGGAAATGAGGGAATTGCACATTTCCTCAACTCCTCGCTCAGCAAGGCCCAGATTTCAGAAGTCCGCGAGGATCTGATGTCCGGAGTCACCAAACTTCTCTATGTGGCTCCCGAGAGCCTCACCAAGGAGGAGAATGTCGCCATCCTGAAGGAAATCAGGATATCTTTCTATGCGATAGACGAGGCTCATTGCATTTCCGACTGGGGTCACGATTTCAGGCCGGAGTACAGGCGCATCAGACCGATAATCGACGAGATTGGAGATGCTCCGGTGATAGCGCTCACCGCCACGGCCACCCCGAAGGTCCAGAGCGACATTGTAAAGAATCTCGGCATACAGGACGCAAAGGTCTTCAAGTCCTCTTTCAACAGGCCGAACCTCTATTACGAGGTCAGGGACAAGGTGGATCCGGACAGGGATATCATAAAATACATAAAGCAGAATCCGGGGAAGGCCGGAATTATATACTGCCTCAGCAGAAAGAAGGTTGAAGAGCTTGCCAATATGCTGGTGATCAACGGTATAAAGGCTGTTCCATATCACGCCGGACTGGATGCTAAGGTAAGGGCGGAGAATCAGGACCGCTTCCTTATGGAGGATGTGGACGTGATTGTCGCCACAATAGCCTTCGGAATGGGCATCGACAAGCCGGATGTCAGATATGTCATCCATTACGACATGCCGAGGAGCCTCGAAGGATATTACCAGGAGACCGGACGTGCCGGCAGAGACGGGAAAGAAGGAGTCTGCATTGCCTACTACAGCTACAAGGATATCTGCAAGCTGGAGAAGTTCCTGCAGAGCAAGCCTGTTTCCGAACAGGAAATCGGGCGCCAGCTCCTTCTCGAGACTGTAGCCTATGCCGAATCCGGGGAATGCAGGAGAAAGCTGCTGCTCGGCTATTTCGGCGAGGATTATACCCTGGACAACTGCGGAGCCTGCGACAACTGTCTGAACCCGAGACCGAAGTTCGATGCGCATAAGGAGTTGAAACTGGCCATCGACCTTGTCGCTTCACTGCCCGAGAATTTCAGGATAGAGCATCTTGCCAATATTCTCGCCGGCATCACCACGGCAATGGTGAAGTCCTACAAGCACGACAAGACCAAGTTCTTCGGCGCCGGCTCCGAGCATAATGCAAGATTCTGGGAAATGATTATCCATCAGGCTCTTATCCTTCATTTCCTTGGCAGGAACATAGAAACTTACGGCCTTGTTTCTGTCACCCCTGAAGGCATTGCATATTCAGAGGCTCCGTACAAGGTCATGCTTGCCGGAGACCGGAGTTTTTCCGAAGACGGGGACGAGGGGGATGAAGAATCATCTTCTCCGGCGTCGGCAAAGGGAGGATCAGGAGGCGACCCTGCTCTTCTTTCAATGCTGAAGGATCTCAGGAAGGACGTGTCCCGCAAGCTCAAGCTTCAGCCGTGGGTGATTTTCGGCGATGCCTCTCTCGAGGACATGTCGATAATGTATCCTGTCACCGTGGACGAGCTCAAGACCTGCCAGGGTGTGGGAGAGGGCAAGGCCCGCAAATACGGGAAACAGTTCATCGATCTCATTGCCAGGTATGTGGAGGAAAACGAGATCATACGCCCTGACGATTTCCTCGTGAAGTCAATGCCGAACAAGTCCTCGGAGAAAATCTTCATAATCCAGAGCATTGACCGCAGGATGGACCTGGAGGATATAGCATCGGCAAGGGGAATGGAGATGGATGAACTCCTCACCTCCATCGAGAACATCGTGGATTCCGGGACAAGGCTGGACCTCAATTACTATATTGACCAGAATATCGATTCCGATGTAGTGAATGAGATTTACGGCTATTTCCGCGACGAAGCCGAGACGGATTCTCTCGAGGATGCCCTGAACGAGCTCCAGGGCGATTACGAAGAGCTGGAAATCAGGCTGGTAAGAATCAAATTCATCTCTGAGGTCGCAAACTGAAGCAATCCTGTTCCGCAAGGCTGATCGGCATAAGGAAAAGACGGGCTCAGCTGAGCCCGTCTATCTGTCCGTCAACGACATCTATTCTCAATGCCTGAGGAGACTTCGGCAGTCCCGGCATCCTGATGATGTCTCCGGCAATGGCTACAATCATCTCTGCCCCCGCATTGATGACGATATCCTTGATGTCGAATGTGAAACCCTCCGGAGCACCGTATTTCTTCGGATCCTGGGAGAATGAATACTGAGTCTTGGCTATGCAGACAGGGAATGAGGCATATTCCGTCCCTTCGATTTTCGACAGCATCTTCCTGGCTTCCTGGCTGAATTCCACATTGCCCGCGCGGTAGATTTCCCTGGCCACCTTGCCGATTTTGGTCTCGATGGAGTCGCTGTCTTCGTATATGAACTTCAGTGGTTTGGAAGGATTCCTGTCAATGGTCTCGACCACGAGGTCGGCCAGCTCGACAGCTCCTTCTCCACCCTTTGCGAATGCGTCATTGAGTGCGAACGGCACCCCGAGCGAAGCGCAATGATCCCTGACCATCTGAATTTCCCCGTCCCGGTCGTCGCCGAACTTGTTGAAGCATACGAGTACAGTCTGGCCATATTTCCGGAGGTTCTCGATATGCCTGTCAAGGTTGGAGAATCCTTTCTCGACCCCTTCCGCAGATGCCTCGGCAATCTTGTCCGCCGGCACTCCGCCATGCATCTTGAGACCGCGGAGGGTGGCTACGAGTATGGTGAGAGAAGGGGACAGCCCGCTTTTGCGGCATTTGATGTCGAGGAATTTCTCCGCTCCGAGGTCTGCGCCGAAGCCGGCCTCCGTAATCACGTAGTCCCCGTATGTCATAGCCATCTTCGTGGCAATGATGGAGTTGCAGCCGTGTGCAATGTTGGCGAAAGGACCGCCGTGAATGAAGGCAGGCGTGCCTTCCGTAGTCTGTACCAGGTTCGGCTTCATCGCATCGAGAAGGAGGGCGGTAATCGCGCCTGCCACTCCCATGTCCTTGACTCTGAACGGCTTGTTGTCCAGAGTATAGCCCAGCAGAATATTCTCTACTCTTCTTCTGAGGTCGTTCACATCCTTTGAAAGGCAGAGGATGGCCATGATCTCGGAGGCCGGGGTAATGTCGAAGCCGGATTCCTGCGGCACTCCGTTGGTATGAGGGCCGAGGCCTGTGACAATATGTCTGAGCGAGCGGTCATTGACGTCCAGAACCCTCTTCCAGAGTATCTGCTTCATTCCGAATCCCTCTGCCTGATGCTGGTAGATATAGTTGTCAAGCAGGGCTGAAATCATGTTGTTGGCCGAGGTGATGGCATGGAAGTCACCAGTGAAATGCAGGTTGATTTTATCCATGGGGAGAACCTGGGCATAACCGCCGCCGGCTGCTCCGCCCTTCATTCCGAAACAAGGTCCCAGGGAAGGCTCACGCAATGCAGCTACAGCCTTCCTACCTGTCTTTGCAAGGCCCAGGGCCAGTCCGACCGACACAGTCGTCTTTCCGATGCCTGCCTTTGTCGGGGTGATGGCAGTCACCAGTATCAGTTTACTCTTCCTGACTTTTTCTTCGTCAATAAGATGTGAGGGTACCTTGGCCATATACTTGCCGTAAGGTTCCAGGTCGTCTGAGGGGATACCCATCTTTCCGGAAATATCCGTGATTGGCAGAAGATTGATGCTTCTTGCGATTTCTATGTCTGATTTCATATGGAATTGGTTTTTCCGTGGCGTGCCTGCCGGCTTTCATGATATTTGCCGGAAAGCATTACAAATTTAAGAAAAAACCCTCTTTCCTGCAATTTTCCGTTCAGGACTGTTGCATATTGTGCTCTTCCACACCCTTATATACGGTGTGAAAAACTCTACAATACCTCTACAATTCTATGCTGATACCTCTACTTGCGAATCATATAAACGTTTACAAATCAATAATATAATATTATTTTAACCGTCAATGATAACTCTACATGGCAGAATCCGCTTTCTATACAAGACAATTTTTTAGGTTATATTTGCAATAGACCAATCAGCATCGCTATGTTCGGCAGAAAAACCACTGACAGACTCATCGACAATATCGACAAATATTTCGATACCCTCGACCGCTCCCTTCTTGTATATAAGGAAGGAGTCCGCAACTATCTATATTCCAACAAGACGGAATTCGAGGATAATCTCCAGAGCATTTCGAGATTCGAGACAGAATCCTCGGCGTTGAGAAGGGAAATCGAGAATGACCTCTACACGAGGACATCTCTGGTCCGCTCCAGAGGTGACATTATGAGGATGCTGGACAAGACCAGGAATATTGTGGATATGCTTTACGACAGCATATTCCAGTTTGAAATCGAGACTCCGTTCATCCCGTCCGAAATGAACCAGGACTTCATCAAGCTGACAGAGTTTGCAGTCCTGTCACTCGAGGCCCTTGTGCCTGCTGCGAAGTCCTATTTCAGGGATCCCCAGACGGTTCCGGACAAAATCAGCCGCACATATTATTATGAGAAGGAGGCCACCAGATATGCCCAGTCCATAAAGAGGACCGTGTTCCACAAGATGGACGGTCTGAAGCTCAGTGAAAAATTCCATTTGAGATATTTTGCGCTGCATATCGAGAATCTCTCCAAGTCGGCTGAGAATCTTGCTGACCAGCTGGCTGTGATGGCAATCAGGCGTACTCTCTAACCTGTTCAATATGGTTTACGGCACACTTCTCATAATTCTGGCCCTGACCGTTTCCTTCTGGTTCGTCCTCAAGGAATATCCTGCCACGTTCGGAATCATTGTGCCGACCTGCGTGCTCAGGCGCAGGGTATTCAAGACAGTGGTAGTTTCTTTCATTGCGGTGGGTGCGGTCCTGGCTTCACTATTCTCTGAGGATGCGACGCCAGTTCCCGCCTCGGCCATAAGCTGTTCAGTTGCAGCGGTCTCAGCCATTATCACAGTCCTGATTCTGGAACTTGCAGGTGTGGCGTCGTCTGCCGCAGTTGCCATTCACGGAGCATTTGCGGCAATATTGTACACAAACGCAGAGAATTCATTTTCAGGTACTTATCCCCTAATTCTGCTTCTGGCAATTTCCCTTGTAACCCTCCTTTCCTGCATATTCTACCTCTTGATCCGCAGCTTTATCCGCCGGAGCAGCAAGCACATGCTGAAACTTTCCGAATATATGAGATACGGGCTGATTATTACCGTGATAGTCCTCTCGGCAGGGATTGGGGCCAACTACGGCGCCTTCCTGGCAGGTATTGCAGCCAAGGTAGTGGCTGCAGGGCTTCCAGTCGTTGCGGTAACTGCGGCAATTCTCATGCTTCCTCTCCTCATTCTCTGGAAGAGGGCGGTGACCCTTTCCGACATAGTGGCGGAGAAATGCGAGGAGTGGAATACCAGGACAATACTTGCAATAATTGTCTCAATGTCAGTAATATACGTTCTCTCTGCAACGTTCCGCGGGATTTCCTCGTTCCCGATTCCTCCGGTCCCTCTGGTATTTGCAGGCATAGCCGGGGTCGAGCTGGCGAGGCAGAGGCAGCTGGTAGGCAACGACAGGATTGTCAAGTCGGTCGGAGGAGCCCTTCTGGCCCCGCTCGTTGCCTTTCTCATATCCTATATCCTGCTTTCAATCACAGGAGTCACTTCCGGTGATTCCGAGGACTTCTCCGTGATTCTCCTCGCCCTTGCCCTTGTAATCGTGATCATGTCTGCCAGATACGTCAACACGCAGGTAGAAAAAAAGAGGGAGATGGAGAGAATCCTGTTTACCCAGCAGAACGAAATCTACGAGAACAGCAGGGCCCTTAATGAATTGGAAGTCAAGACCGTGCTCAATGAAAACCGGCTCCTGCACGACACCCTGGAACTCAAGCGCAAGGAGGCGATGAACATTGCCCTGAGCATCTGCGAACAGAAGGAATACCTCGAGACATTGAAGGACATTGCCGACCGGATGCCGGCAGCCAGGACTGAGGCCGAGAGGGACGCATTGATTGCAGAACTTCAGGCATCAATCCGGCAGAGACTCTCATTCGAGCAGGAAATCGACTCCTTCTATTTCTATGCCCAGGCAGAGGCTGCCCACAAGGATTTCGCATTGAGGCTGGCCGAGCGTTTTCCTGACCTAACCGAGCAGGAGAAGAGGCTTGTTACATTGCTCAGGCTTGGTTTTTCGTCCAAATACATATCATCATTGATGAACGTATCCCCGAAGTCGGTTGAAATCGGCAGATACCGGCTCCGCCGCAAACTCAAGCTTGCAAAGGGCGACAATCTCGTCAACTTCCTGAAATCAATATAATTATCAATAACCACTAATTATTTGCATTATGAAAAGATTACTCAGTTTAATTGCATTGGCTCTCGCAGCTTCCTTCGCAATCAATGCGCAGGAAAAGGAGAGCGTGGAGACTGATGTGAACCAGTACGGGCAGGTCGTGAAGACAGTCCCTGTACAAGGAAACCTCCAGGACGGTATTCTGGTATTCCAGAACAAGAAGCAGAACTACAAGATGTGGTTCGACGTACGTATCCAGGCAGATGCCGCAGCATTTTTCGGCGCTCCTGACTTCTGTGCGAAACAGCTTGACGGAAAGGACAATACCAACCATATCGGCAATGGAATGAATATCCGCCGCGCCCGTTTCGCAGTTAAGGCCCAGCTCGACAAGAACTGGTACGGAGAGATTGATACTGACTGGACCAGCGGCATTCCTGAGATTAAGGATGCTATTGTGGCATTCACAGGCGTGAACGGTCTCGAAATCAAGGCCGGTAACTTCAAGGAGAACTTCTCAATCCAGAGGAACACCACATCCCGCTACCTTATGTTCATGGAGCGCCCTATGGTATGTTCTCTCGCCCCTTCACGTCATCTCGGAATCAATGCCAGATATGCCTACAACTGGCTGTGGGTGGCAGGAGGCGTTTTCGGGCCTGAGCTCAAGGGTTCCGAGGAGCAGACTGCAATGGAAGACGGAAACAAGGACTTCGGCTTCAATGAGGGCCTCTCCTACACAGGCAAGGTCGTATTCCGTCCTCTTTGGAAATCCCCGAACTCATCCCTCCACATCGGAGGAGCATTCTCTTACAGGAATCCTAAGCTCACCAGCACTGACGGTTACAACTGCATCCGCTACAGCACCAGGAACACTACCAGCATCAACCGCAAGAAATACATTGACACGGATGTGATCAAGGGTCTGGACCACGAGCTCGCCTGGACGGTCGAGCTTGCAGGACACTGGAAGCAGCTCCGTTACGAGGCTGCCTACATTGCCAGAGGCGCCTTCCTCGACAGGGCAAAGAACGATCTTGCTCCGCAGTGGGCTGAAGGATGGTATGCCCAGGCCAGCTGGCTTCTCTTTGGCGGCTCTCAGAACTATGATTCCGACGGTGCAAAGTACACCCGCACCACCTCAGATCATAAATGGGGCAACCTCGAGCTCGCATTCAGATATGAGTACTGCGACTTCAATACCGGCAAGCTCTTCTCCAAGAACGCTGATATCTACGGTGGAAGTGGCGAGGCCTGGACTGTCGGCCTGAACTACTATCCTACCAAGAACGTGAAGATTGTCCTCAACTGGCAGTACAACAACAATGACCGCTATGCAAACGGCAAGGGCAAGCTATACACCGGATATGATCTCAATGGCAAGCCTACCAAGGATCCTTCCAAGGTCGTTGCCGAGAACGGAAAGGGTGGAGTTGACTACCAGATGCTCGCTCTCCGTCTCCAGGTGGCATTCTGATTCCTAAGTATAATTGTTAAATCATTGAAAAACATTATGAAAAATATATTGTTCCCAATGGCGGCCATCGCCGCTCTTGCAATGGTTTCCTGCGTGAAGGATGAGCGTGACCCGCAGTCTCTCATTCCGGAGGAAGTGCATTACGACTACACCAAGCTCGTGCTCAATGAGGTCTCCTCAGTCGGAGAGGATGCCGAGAAGTTCATAGAGCTCTACAACACAGGCAATGAGGAAATCAGCCTTGAGAATGTGGTAATCAACAAGGACGAGGAACTGTCCTGGACCGGTGTCAAGGGCCAGAAGATTGCCCCTAAGGGCTATTTTGCCATTGTAGGTGCCAAGAATATCACGGCTGACGGTTTCAGCAGCGGACTCTCCGGAAAGAAGAGCCTGCTCATCGAACTCATTGATCCTGACGGAAATGTCCTCGACAAACTTCAGAGAGGAGAGAAAGGTTCCGGCTGGGGGGCATCACTTGATGCTGTTTCCGGCTCCTGGAGCCGAATTCCTGACGGAACAGGCGCATTCCAGATTACCGAGACTACAACTCCAGGTGCTGCCAATTCAACCCAGGGAGCAGCGGACCCTGACCTTGTCGACAATGGTGACGCTCCGGTACCTGCCGGCCCTGCCGTAGTTCTCAATGAACTTTACGGCGCTGCCGCCGATGACGCAGGCAAGTTCATCGAGCTCTACAATGTCACCGGCAAGGATGTAAGCCTCAAGGGCTATACCATCATGAAGGACGAGGCCGAATGCTGGGCTGCCGCTGACGACCTCGTAATCAAGGCTAACTCAGTGTATGCAATCGTAGGTGCAAAGGGAAGTACACCGGACGGATTCAGCAGCGGTTTCTCCGCAAAGAAGTCCGTGCTTGTAGAACTGATTGACCCTGAGGGAAATGTGGTTGACACATTCCAGAGAGGTGAAAAAGGCGAAGGCTGGGGCACTCAGGGCCTCGACGCAGTCACCGGCTCCTGGAGCCGTATTCCTGACGGTACAGGCAAATTCAAGCTCACCGAGACCGTGACCGTGAACGCCAAGAATGCTACCGATGGCGTTGACGATGCCAGCGTAATTCAGTAATTGATAGTTACATATATAACATTTGAAAAAATGGCAAAAGAAGAACTTAAAATCGGCGAGATTTCAAAACCTCGCTTCGAATTCCGCTCATTCGGACAGTGTTTCTGCGAGGCCCACAAGAGAATGGCCAGACTGTCCGTTCCTGTCCCTGAGAAAGTATGGGAGAGAGAAAGCGACGAGATTTACATCATCTCACGCAAGAATGACATCAACAACACCAAGATCCGCAACGGCAAGATGGACATCAAGACCTACGTCCAGACTGTTGACGGCCTCGAGCAGTGGAATCCGCTGATGAAGGGCGAATTCCCTATCTCCCGCGAGGTTCTGGAGAAGGAAGTCTTCCCTGCATTCATGGTGGAAATGCCGGCTCTTGACAAGGACACCTACACTTACGAGGAATTCATCGCAATGGTGAAGGCCAATCCTGATCTCGCCGCCGTAAGGGTGCACAAGCAGCGTTTCGGCTATATGGTCAACAATACCATCTGCGAGGTGGGCAACGTGCTCATCAACGGCGCCAAGGTCGTTACCATCAACTCCGAGTCCACCGAAATCGAGGATATCAAGAAGACCATCGCCGACTGCGGTCTCGAGGGAGTCGAGAATATCAATTATCTCCAGGCAATCAAGAGAGTCATCGGAATGTCCGACAAGCCTCTCGCAAACGAATAAAGCATTATGGCACAGGAAATTGAAAAGAAATTCCTCGTGGCCGGCGAGTTCAAGGAATCCGCAAAGAAGGCCACACGCATTACCCAGGGCTATTTGAGCTCCGTCCCTGAGCGCACTGTAAGGGTGAGGGTGAAGGGCGAGAAAGGCTACATTACCGTGAAGGGAATCGGCAATGACAGCGGTGCCAGCCGTTTCGAGTGGGAGAAGGAAATCCCTGTCGAGGATGTCCGTGACCTGCTGAAAATCTGCGAGCCGGGTGTCATTGACAAGACCAGGTATCTGGTTGACTGTGACGGACATACTTTCGAGGTGGACGAGTTCTACGGGGACAATGAGGGCCTTGTCGTTGCTGAGGTTGAGCTCAGTGACGAGAATGAGGCGTTTACCCGTCCGTCCTGGCTCGGCGAGGAAGTCACCGGCGACAAGAAGTACTACAACTCAATGCTGATGAAGAATCCTTACAAGAACTGGAAATAACAGCATCTTCAATACCGGGGCGGAGGCCATAGTCCGCCCCGTTTTCCACCACTTATTGCACTATGACTGAAGAAACCAGAATACCTGAGGCATTCGACCCTCTGGATATGAACAACTATCGCATCGAAAAACTCCCGAAGATGCAGAAATCCACTTTTGAGAAGTGGATGGCCATTGCCGGAGGCCCACTTGCAATATTGGCATTCGTCCTCTTCAACTGGGTGATTGACATTGACTTCCTCCAGACACAGGCGGAAACCTCAATGCTCGCCATCTTCGTCTCGGGACTCATTCTCTGGATGACGGAGGCCATTCCGAACTACCTGACCTCCCTTGTCATTATCCTGGCAATTGTCCTGACAGGGGTGACGACGCAGAAGGTAGCCTTCGCACAGCTCGGACATCCCGTGATGTGGCTCAACATCCTTTCCTTCGTGCTGGCCAGCATGCTGGTCAAGACAAGAGTCGCCAAGAGATTCGCATTGTGGTTTGTGCTCAAGTTCGGCAAGAGCGCCCGCGGTATTTTCTTCAGCTTCATAGTCATCAACATTGTCCTTTCGGCATTTATCTCAGCCACTACAGCCAAGGCATCCATACTCTTGCCGATTTTTATGGTGGTGGCTGCCATTTACGGGGCCTCGGACGGCAATCGCAACAACTTCGGACGCAACCTCGTCCTACAGAACCTCTTCCAGATCAATGTTGGGGCTACCGGCTTCCTGACGGGTTCAGGGGCGCATCTCCTCGCCATTTCACTGTTTATGGGCGCATACGGCTCCGGAATAGGGTACAGTGAATGGTTCGTGGCCTGTTTCCCGCTCACCGTCATTATGATACTCATAGGATGGTTTATCGGCACAAAGGTAATATTCCCGATGAAGCCGGAGGAGAGGAAGCCCCAGATTGAGGGTGGGATGCAGAGGCTCCAGTCCGAGCTGGATGCAATGGGGAAGATGACAGTCGAGGAGTACAAGGCCATTGCCATCTTCGTAGGTGTCCTACTTCTCTGGGCGACGGACAGCCTCCACGGCATTGACGCCACGGTAGTAGCCTTCATCGGCGCCGTAGTGGCCCTTATGCCGGGAATCGGAGTTGTGAAGTGGAATGATGTGGACATACCTTGGCACCTGATGCTCTTCTCCGCCGGAGCCTATACCCTCGGCGCCGGCCTCGATGCCACCAAACTCCCTGAGACTCTGGTCAATGTGGGCTTCGACAGCCTCGGAATCACGGCTGATACGCCGTTCTGGGTGCTGTACGTAGTGCTCACCTTCCTGATGATGTTCAGCGGCCTGATCTTCCAGTCCAAGACAATGAGGACATTGATATTCGTCCCTATTGCAATAGGAGTGGAGCAGAAATTCGGCCTCCCGATGCTGAGCCTCGCATTCCCTGTGGCAATGCTGATAGAGCACGTCTATGTGCTGCCTTTCAACAGCAAGCCTGCCGCATTGCTCTACAATACTAACCAGTACAGTTGGACTGACACATTCAAATTCGGCATTATAATGATGGTGATATCCTGGCTCCTGATCCTTCTCTGGGGTGAGACAGTACTTCACTGGCTCGGATACACACCGCTATTGTTCTGACAATGATTACAATACAGGCAAAGAAACACGACAGTCTCTCTGTTGAGTTCAAGTTCGGCTTCGATGTCGGCGAGGATGATGTGGATGTAAACGACTTCGCCGTCAACGTGTGGCTTTTCGTGCCCAACAGCATGGGTATCAGTTCGGAGACCTATGGGAAAGAACAGTTTTACCGTGACATAAAATCTAACCTGAGACTCATCACGCCTGTATTTTCGATGGAGGAGATGTCCTGCGGGACGTCTCTTCCTTACACTTATCTGAAGGAATCCGTCGCCTCGGCCACGTCCGGAGCCGGCGGCGGGGAACTTTATGAATACCATCTGAAAATGTTCGCCGCCATCTTCAGGAGTGCGCTCAAGAGGGAGGCGGCGAAGTTCAGGTGTATAAGAAATCCATTGCAGTTCAGCGCGATGGCAGAGGAACTCCGGGCCAATGTAGGCGCCACCCTGGACCTGTACCGCTCTTTCAGGGAGCAGGCCGGTTATATGAGCCCGGCGGAGAAGCTGCGATATCTCGCAGTGGATGAGTATCTGGGCTTCCTGGTCCAGCTCTATTTCTTTCGCATTCTGAAATATGCTGATTCCCACAAGGTTGCGGCAAGCCGTGAGAGCCGGGACTCCATTATGGAAATGATAAGGTCGGAGGAGGAGTATGCCCGTGAGTCCGGCTATGCATCTTTTTCCTCGGACCCGGTGAACAACAGGGATGTGGTTTACCGTCACGGACTCCTCAAGAAATACGTGGAGAGCGATCTGTACATCGGCCTCGACAAGAAAAAGGACGGAGTGGCCGTCGAGCAGCTGTACTACAGCATTGCCGCAGGCGTGGCCATGATTTTCGCGACAGGGGTCGGCTGGGCCACTCAGGTCAGGTACGGGAATATCACGCTTCCTCTCTTCATTGTCCTGGTAATCAGCTATATGATGAAGGACAGAATCAAGGATCTCATGCGTTTCTACTTCGCCCACCGCCTTGTCAACAAATACTATGACAAAAAGGCCCCGATAAAGATCGGCAATGGCAAATGCGGGGAACTGAAGGAGGGCGTGGACTTCATTTCCGGCTCCAAGATCGACCCTGAGGTGATGAGGCTGAGAAGCGAAGGGGCGGCATTCAGCGAGGAATCCGGCATTCTCGAGGAGAAGGTCCTGCTGTACAGGCAGCGTTGCGTGCTCGACGGCCGGGCGATGTCGTCCGGGAAGCAGTATCCTCTCCGTGGGGTCAATGAAATCATGCGTCTCCATCTCAGCCGTTTCATGCAGAAGATGGACAATCCGGACGTGCCTGTGGACATGGCCGACGTGGAGGGCAATGTCACTACGCTCAGGGTGCAGAGGATTTATTACATCAATGTTATCCTGCAGCTAAGGCACTGCTCCCAGGAGGAATACCGTCATTTCCGCATTGCCATGAACCGCAACGGCGTCATCAAGGTCGAGGAGATACCTACCCTCCCTTCTGCGCAAAAAAACGCCTGACATCCGGAAAAAACTCATATATTTGCGGAAAACCACATTCTCGTTATGAAGAAGTCTTTTCCGCTGACAAACATTGTCCTTCTGCTGGCTGTTTCCGCCTGCACGGCTCCTGCTTCCAGACATTATATCCTCAAATATGACGAGCCCGCCACCCGCTTCATCGAGGCCTTCGTGATGGGCAACGGAACTTCCGGGGCCATAGTGTACGGAGGCGTTGAAACAGAGCGCATCGGCCTGAATGACATATCATTATGGTCTGGAGAGCCATATGATTCTCTCCAGGATTCACTGGCTGCGGAGGAGGGCCTGGCCAAAGTGAGGGAGGCTCTTTCCCGTGAGGATTACCGGGCTGCCGACACCCTTGCACTCAGGCTGCAGGGCCCGAACAGCAACAGGTATATGCCGATGGGCAATGTCAGAATCGACATGCACAATGATGCTCCCGCCTCGGACTATCTCCGTACATTGGACATCAGAAGGGGAGTGGCAAGGGTCGAGTACAATGCAGGAGGCGTGAAATACGCCCGTGAGACCTTCGTCTCCCATCCTGACGGTGTCGTGGTGATGAAGTTCAGTGCTGCCGGCGGGAAAGCCCTCAATATGGACCTCAGTTTCGATACACCGCTGCGCTTCCGGACCAATGCTGACGGCAGCTGTCTGCTCGCAAGCGGCTATGCTCCATATGACAAGGATTATTCATACGACCCGGAGCGCGGGACCCGTTTCGCCGTGAGAATGAGAATCTGCCGGACTGACGGGGAGGTCAGCTATACGGATTCTTCCGCAGTGCTCCGCAATGCCTCCGAGGCCGTGCTGGTCATAAGTGAGGCTACAAGTTTCAACGGCTTTGACAAGGACCCGGCAAAAGAGGGCAGGGATTGCCTCGCAGAGTCCTCGAAACTTCTGGAAAAAGCCTGCAGACGCAGCTATAAGTCATTGCTGCGCCGTCATTGCAGAGACTTTACATCATTCTTTGACAGGGTTGACCTGGTCCTCGGAGACTCTTCCGGAAGTGATTCACTGACCACTGACGACCGCCTTCTGGCATATTCTTCAGGGGCGGATGACCCCGGCCTCGAAGAACTCTACTTCCAGTTCGGAAGGTATCTTATGATATCCGCATCCCGTACTCCCGGCATTCCGATGAATCTCCAAGGCCTCTGGAATGAGAATTACCAGGCCCCGTGGCGCTCGAACTACACGGTCAACATAAATACCGAGGAGAACTACTGGCCTGCCGAAGTGCTGAATCTCAGCGAGATGCATTGGCCTCTGCTGAGTTTTCTCGGAAATCTTTCCGTCAACGGAAGGGGCTCTGCGAGGTCTTACTGGAATGCCGGTGGCTGGATGTGCGCCCATAATTCGGATGTCTGGGCAATGACCAATCCGGTGGGGGAGAAACGCGAGTCCCCGGAGTGGTCCAACTGGGCGATGGGAGGTGCATGGCTCAGTACACATCTCTGGGAACATTATCTCTATACTCTTGACAGACAATATCTTGAAAGCTATGCCTGGCCTGTACTCCGGGATGCTGCCCGCTTCTGTATGGACATTCTTGTGGAGGACAGGGAAGGCTGGCTGATAACGAGTCCAGCCACCTCCCCGGAGAACCATTTCATTACTCCGGACGGCTTCAACGGTAGCCTGGCCTATGGCACTGCGGCTGACCTTGCCATTGCCCGGGAATGCATTGCGGATACCCGTGATGCTGCTCGTGTGCTGGGTGATGAGGAGATGGCCGCAGAGGCGGACTCGGTTCTTTCCAGGCTCAGGCCGTACCAGATTGGCCATAAGGGCAATCTCCAGGAATGGTATTATGACTGGGAGGATGCCGACCCGCATCACAGGCACCAGTCCCATCTGGTCGGTCTCTATCCCGGTAGGCATATAACTCCGGAGACTACTCCGGAACTGGCCGATGCAGCCGAGCGCTCTCTCGAACTTAGGGACGGCCCGACTACCGGATGGTCCACCGGCTGGAGAATCAATCTCTGGTCCAGGCTCCATGACGGGGACAAGGCCTACGGCATATACCGTATGCTGCTCCGTTATGTGGATGACGGAAAGCATTGGGGTGGAGGCACTTATCCCAATCTTCTCGATGCCCATCCGCCTTTCCAGATAGACGGTAATTTCGGCGGCTGCGCAGGTGTGGCAGAGATGCTCCTCCAGTCACATATTCCAATAGCTCAGGGCAGCCCTGAGTTCTGCATTGACCTGCTCCCGGCATTGCCATCCTCCTGGCCTTCAGGCAGTTTCCGGGGACTCCGCGCAAGGGGAGGCTGCGAGGTTTCATGCGCCTGGGATGCCGGACTGGTAACCGCCGTCACTGTCACGCCATCTTCTGACGGGGTCTGCACACTCAGGTCCCGCAATCCTCTCAAGCCGGCTGACAGGGCCGCCGGACGTGCAGTGCTGTCCTCCTCCCGGTCCGGAGACTGGTATGTGCTGCGTTTCCGCACTGCCGCCGGCCGCAGGGTTCATTTCGAGTGCGCACCCTGCTGAGTTTCAACATTTCTGTGTCGTTCGGATAGACGCATTGCATCCCCACGGTTTGACGCTTCGCTACAGCGGACGGCAGAGCCGCCATTAATTTTTAATCTGAGACAGGACGAATAGATAGGCCGAAATCCTGGCTGCTGAGGTCCCTGTAGACGTCGCTCGAATAGAAGAGCATGCTGTACGCGTAGCCCGGGCTGTCCGTATTGAGGAACGAAGACCAATAGCTACCGCCGGATCCGACAAATGTGCTCTACACATCTTATTGAGCGCATCTCATCAAGCACCTCAAGGGTGTATGGTAAGCAGTAACTTTGTTCCAGCAGATTTCAGAAAAATGAGAACCGACAGTTTTCAGAAAAGTAGAACCGCCCGATTCCGGAAAATAAGAGTCGTCAGGTGATTCTAAAAGAAAGAGTTCTGCAGTGAGATTTTGAAATAGAACATGGTTGTCTATTTTAGTTTTAGGTCTGAAAACAATCACTTATATATTTGTTTTTATGTGCGAAAAACATTATGTTTGCATTGCATAATAAGATTATATGAAGTTCGTAGATAGAAAACACGAGCAGGAAAGGCTCACAAGGCTGCTATCAGGTGACGTTCCTGCATTTGCGATAATCAGGGGTCGAAGACGAGTTGGAAAATCAACTCTGATCAAGCGAATTCTCAAAGAAGCGGATGTATACTTTGAAGCCGATAGGACTGACAAAGAAACGCAGATGTCCAATCTGAGCTATGTCTTATCGCATACATTCCCAGGTTTTAATGATGCTCAGTACAAAGATTGGCGAGCATTATTGACGGCTCTGAATCATCGTGTAACGGCGAAGATTACACTATGTCTCGATGAATTTCCGTACCTTGTTGAAAGCGATTCATCTCTTCCTTCTGTAATCCAGAACCTTCTGGATTCAGAAGAGCTGAAATATAACATCATACTGTGCGGATCATCGCAAACGATGATGTACAACCTTACGCATGAACAGTCATCTCCATTGTATGGCAGGAAGGAAGCGGATTTCAACATCAGACCTATCAAACTGCCTTTTCTTCAGGAGGCTCTTGGATTGACAGCGGAAGAAACCATAGAAAACTATGCTGTCTGGGGAGGTATCCCAAGATACTGGAGACTCAGGGAAAGTTCAGCATCCCTGATGGACTCTGTCAACGAGCATATTATGTCCACAATGGGAGCATTGTATGAGGAGCCGCAGAGTCTGTTTCAGGATGATTTCAAGGATATAGTAAAAACGTCTACAATAATGACTATCGTAGGTGGGGGAGCGAATAGGCTTAAGGAGATAGCAGGCCGATGCAATGAACCGGCTACCAATCTTTCTCGTCCCCTGGCCAAATTAATTGACTTGGGATACCTGGAAAAAGATATACCTTTTGGAGTATCGGCAAAAGATACGAAGAAACGTCTGTACAGGATTGCTGATCCATTTCTCTTCTTCCACTACAAGTTTGTGCCAGCGAACCGATCTTTCATCGAGCTGGGCAGGACCGCCTTAATCAATGGTATCCTGGAATCACGACTGCCGGAACTTACCGGTTATTGGTGGGAACGGTTATGCCGCGATGCAGTGACTGGCAATACAATTAAAGGGATTACCTATTCAGAGGCCAGAAGGTGGTGGGGGCAAGTGAAGATTGATGGAAAATTCAAGGATGTGGAGCTGGATATTGTAGCAGAATCACTAGACGGTAAACATATACTGATCGGTGAATGCAAGTGGACATCAAGTGAGAACGGACGACTGCTGACAAATAATATCCTCAAGATTGTCGATGCGCTACCATTCACAAAAGGCAAGTCGGTGGTTGTGGTTCTGTTTACGAAAGTGAAACCCATTGACGACATTGGGAATGCGATTCTTCCTGAAGAAGTCATTAAACTGTCGTATTAGCTTGTCATAGACTATCCCCTAGCATTTTCATTGTAGTCATTACAACAACTGCATCGCTATCACAGCGCAGGCCTCTGCATTTGCGAGGGCGTGATGGTGGTTCATGAGGTCATATCCATTTGCGACGCCAAGCAGTTCACCGGGCTAACACACTGTCAGGTGAGAAACAAGGAAACTCTGTCGTTTGCCTTCAACGCCTCGCTCACTTCCGTCAACCTCGCAAGGGCATTTGCTCGTCTGCACTGGATGGAACTCTTTAAAAGAACTTTCATTATATTTGCACTTGCGAAACCGCCATTTCGGAAACCATTGTTTCGCAACTAAAAATTCAATGCCATAAACATGTCATCCATAGTCACAAGGTCAATCTGTGCTCCGCATCTTTCCTCTGTACCTCGCAAGAACCAGGAGCAAACGTTTGTCTGTACACCGGCTATGCCAAGTGCCGCCTTCTCTGGAGGGAACAGTCGTCACGCCTGCGCTGTTCATGGTCTGAGAACCTTTGCTGTTGTTGTTCCTGTATCAATGATTCGTTAAAAAACTATTGTTGTATATCCAGAAAAGATGTCTACATTTGTATTGGGCGGGTAAACATCTGATTTGGTCGCATCATGATTGAAACTGTTACAATTACAACCAGGCGATTCTCTGACCTAACCCTTGAGGAACTTTATGGTATCCTTCGGGTGAGGTCGGAAGTGTTCGTGACGGGGCAGAAATGCCTGTATGTTGATCCCGACGGAAGGGATTTCGGTTCCGTTCAGGTGTTCGCCTCGAAAGGGGAGCGGATTATAGGATGCCTGAGGATATACGGGAAGGAAGCAGGCGTTGTTCAGATAGGAAGGGTAGCCGTGATTGAATCCCTGCGCGGGACAGGCGTAGGGAGAATGATGATGCGGCGGGCAATACGCCATGTCACGGAAAACCTCACTGATGAGAAGATATATCTTGAGGCTCAGACTTATGCGATAGGCTTTTATGAGAAACTCGGATTCAAGGTCATCTCGGATGAATTCCTGGATGAGGGAATCCCCCATAAGGGTATGGAACTTCTGATTGAAAGGGTCTCTGGCATTCACTGCGCGGACGATGCCGCCAAGGCGAAGAAAGATAAGTATAGCCTTGTCTATAAGCAGGTTGAAGCCCTTGTCGAGGGAGAGGATGACTGCATTGCAAATATGTCCAACATCGCTGCTCTTATTCACAGTACATTCGGATTCTGGTGGACAGGATTTTATGTTGTCAAAGGTGATGAGCTGGTACTGGGCCCTTTTCAGGGTCCGGTCGCATGCAGCCGTATTCCGTTCGGCAGGGGAGTGTGCGGGACGGCGTGGAAGCGCAAGGAAAGCATCGTTGTTCCCGATGTGGAGCAGTTTCCCGGCCACATCGCCTGCAGCAGCCTGTCGCGCAGCGAAATAGTCGTTCCGATATTCCGGGAAGGCAAGGTCGTGGCCGTTCTGGATATAGACAGCAAAGATCTGAATGCATTTGATGAAACCGACCGGGCGAGCCTTGAGAAGATAACGGGATTGATACATATTGATTAACCTTCGAGGAGGATGGGCCATATCATTTCCATGGCCGCACCTCTTCCAGATAAAGGTCCAGGTCTCGTCCCTCCCGGGTATGTTCAGAGTAGAGCTCCAGCATCTGCTTCGGATCAGTCTCCAGAAGGACATCCTCTCGCGTGAATTTCTTCGCCAGGCGCATACCCTCTTCGCATAGTCTGACAAACTCATGCCTCAGTTCTCCGCAGAAGCGGGAGTAACTGCCCCGGTCGGTGTCATTATACGCCCAGTTGCAGTCATCCTCAAGGATGCAGTACCTGGCAGCCAGAAAGAGATACCGGATACCTTCTCCAGAATTACCGGTCAGGATTTCAAATCTCGACATCTTCTCAAATGCCGTGACCGCTCTTCTTGCCAGATCAATGCTGATGATACCGTGACTCCTGCGCTCTTCCTTGTGAATCTCTGCGATGTCCTCTATCAGGGAAGCCTGTGCTTCGCTCTTGAGCGAGGGTGTCATGAACAGCCTTGCATTCTCGCTGTCGGTGGCGTTTTCGGTCCATGCGACCAGTTGATACTTTCTTTCCATCATGACATTAATGATTAAAGTTTAATGGTTTGACAATGATCATTTCCGATGCGGCTGCCGATATGTCAAAGAACAACTGACCGCTATGGTCAGAGAGGACGGGACACAATTCCCCCGTAATGGCCTTTGACAGCCGTCGGATATGTCTGATAGGATTGGTCGCCGGGAGATTTCGGCTTATTTGATGGTGCAAAGATACTCAAAACAGTTATATCTGCAAAGAAATTCAGCATATCGCCTGCTGATTCCATTTTTCGGGGAGTTGCGCCGTTTCAGCAGACAACAGGTGTATAGTTCCCAAAAAATGCGTATTTTTGTAAATTGTCAATAAAAATGTGTTGAAATGATTACATTCGGATACAACAGCAAGTTCAGCAGCATTCTGCGTTCCCTGTCTGCCATCGCCATCGGACTTGTGATGGTGGTAAGCAACAATGCTACCGTGACGGTGGTCAGGATCATTGCGGCATTCCTTTTCGCTGCAGGCGTGGTCTCATTCATTTACGGATTTGTGAACAGAAAGAACGGTGCGATGGCCCTGATGTCCGTCAATGCGGCCGTGGATATCGTCATAGGCCTTCTGCTCTATCTATTCCCGACTGCGGTTGCCGGTGTCATTGTCACACTCATCGGCGTGGCCGTTCTCATTTTCGGCATCATCCAGCTCATTGTCCTGACCGGCACCATGTCGCTGGTGGGAATGGGAGGCTTTTCGCTGATACTCTGCATATTCGCCCTCATCGGTGGTATCACGTTGCTCTTCAACCCTTTCTCCGAGAGAGTGATGTCCCTTCTCGCCGGCATATTGCTGATAGTTTACGGCGTTTCGGACCTGATTTCAATGTTCAGGGTCATCAAGGCCAGGGAGGCATATGAGATCAAGTTCAGGGATGGACAGGAGCATTCCGATAATGATGACGACGATGTCCCGCCGTCGCTTGCAGGAGTGAAGGACGTGGAATATCATAAAGAATAGTTTAAATTCCGGACTCTCTGAAGAGATCCGGCAACGATAAGGATGATTCCTCAGGATACCGTAAACAAGATTCTCGATACGGCCCAGATAGTCGAGGTCGTGAGTGATTTCGTCTCCCTCAAGCGCAGGGGGGCGAATTACGTCGCCTGCTGTCCGTTCCATAACGAGAAGACTCCGTCGTTTTCGGTATCGCCCACAAAGGGAATCTATCATTGCTTCGGCTGCGGAAAGACCGGCTCGGCCGTCCGTTTCGTGATGGAGCACGAGTCGATGAGCTATGTGGAGGCATTGAAATATCTGGCGAAGAAATACGGCATCGAGGTCAGGGAGAAGGAGGAAACGGCTGAGGAGATAGCCTCGAGACAGAGGCGTGAGAGCCTGATGCTCGTCCTGGACTATACGGAGAGATTCTTTCAGGAAAGCCTGAGGACCCAGGAGGGCAGAAACCTCGGATACGCATATTTCAAGAGCCGCGGACTGGAAGACTCCACCATTGAGAAATACGGTCTGGGATGGTCTCCGATGAAGGGGACCGCACTTTGCGAAAAGGCCGTTGAGGATGGCTACAAGCCTGAATATCTGGTCGCTACGGGAGTATGTATACAGAAGGATGACGGTACTCTGGTGGACAAATTCAGGGAGAGGGCCATGTTCCCGATTCATACTGTCAGCGGGAGAATCATCGGCTTCGGCGGCCGCACCCTGCGCTCCGACTACAAGGAGAGGAATATCGGCAAGTATGTCAATTCTCCCCAGACTGAGGTATATGACAAGAAGACAACTCTTTACGGAATATATTTCGCCAAGAGCGAGATCGCGCGCAGGGACAGGTGCATACTGGTGGAGGGATATCTCGACGTGCTGTCCATGCATCAGCTCGGAATCACCAATGTGGTGGCATCCAGCGGCACATCCCTGACAGTGGAGCAGGTCAGCCTGATACGCAAGTTCACGGAGAACGTCACGATAATGTATGACGGCGATGCCGCCGGAATCCACGCCGCCGAAAGGGGAATCGGGCTCTGCCTCAAGGGCGGGCTCAATGTCAGGGTGGTCCTCATTCCGGACGGGGATGACCCGGACTCATTCGCCAGGAAACATACTCTGGAGGAGGTCAAGTCCTTCATTGAGGAAAACGAGCGGGACTTCATTTCCTACCGGACCGACCAGCTTATCGGCGATGCAGGCAGCGATCCTGTAAGACGCTCTAATCTCGTCAATGAAATCGCCGGCACGCTGGCCCTCATTCCTGACCAGGTCAAGAGAGCCATGTACGTGCAGGACGTCAGCACTAAGTTCAACATTGACGAGAGCCTGGTCTATTCGAAGATCAATGATGCCGTGAGGGCGATGCGGGAGGAGGAAAGAAAGGAGGAAATGCGGCGTCAGAGAGCATTGGAGGCAGGCTCGCAGGCCTCCGCTGAAGGAGGCATTGAGGATGGCGCGCAGCCGGCCGGCGGAGACGGGAACAATGCCGGAGGGGATGCCGGGCAGGACCGGGACTTCAATCTCTCCGGAAATGCCGGAGGCGCAGCCCAGAAGCCGGAACCGATTTACGAGGACCCTCTGCTTCTTCCGTCAGAGAAGGAGCTTGCCGGGCTGATCCTCAATCATGGAATGTCGGAACTTGAGTTCGAGACGGATTCGGAATATTATGACCCGGAGGGCTTCGTGACCGTGGCTGACTTCATCCGGGATGCACTGGAGGTTGACGGCCATCAGTTCAGCAATTCCATCATGAGGAAGATATATGACGAGTATTTCGACCTTTATGACAGCAGTCCGGATATGACTCAGGAAGACATTGTCAGGACAATCCTGAACGGCGAGGATACCCGTCTGGCCGACGAGGCGGCATCGATGCTCTCAATGAGGCACGAACTCACCGTGAAGGACCTTCTCAACTCGATGACTGCCACATCCTCATTCCTCGTGCGGACGGTCCCGAAGGCCATTCTCGTCTATAAGCTCCTGAGGGTGAAGAAGCAGGAACTTGAACTTGCAGCTGCCCTCCAGAAACTCAGGAGGCAGGGCGGAGACAATATCAAGGAACAGTTCGGGATCCTCCAGCAGGTTCAGAAGGTGAATATGATGAGAAAGAAGATTTCCGAGCGTCTCGGAAGGGTACAGTAAGAATGAAATAAATGATTTATTGAATATGGATAAGAAATTCAAAAGAACACTTGTGACCAGTGCGCTGCCTTACGCCAACGGCCCTGTCCACATCGGCCATCTAGCCGGTGTCTATGTGCCTGCGGATATCTACGTCAGATATCTCAGGATGAGGGGAGAGGATGTGCTCTATGTCTGCGGCAGCGACGAGCACGGTGTGCCGATTACGATCAAGGCCCGTCAGCAGGGCTGCTCTCCGCAGGATATTGTGGACAAGTACCACAAGATTATCAAGGACTCTTTCTCGGGCCTCGGTATCAATTTCGACATTTACGGACGTACCAGCTCGGAGGTGCATGAGAAGAATGCCTCGGACTTCTTCCGCAAGCTCTATGACGAGGGCAAGTTCATCACCAGGGAGTCGGAGCAGTACTACGACCCGGAGGCTAAGACTTTCCTCGCTGACAGGTACATAGTCGGGACCTGCCCTAAGTGCGGAGCCGAGGGAGCCTATGGGGACCAGTGCGAGAAATGCGGCAGCACTCTCAGCCCGGAAGAACTCATCAATCCGAAGTCCAAGCTCAGCGGAGCGGAACCCGTGAAGAAAAAGACTTCCCACTGGTATCTCCCGCTGGATCAGTATGAGAAATGGCTGAGCGAGTGGATTCTGGAGGACCACAAGGAGTGGAGGAGCAATGTCTATGGCCAGTGCAAGAGCTGGATTGACGGCGGTCTCCAGCCGCGCGCCGTATCCCGCGACCTGGACTGGGGCGTCCCTGTACCTGTGGAAGGTGCCGAGGGCAAGGTTCTCTACGTGTGGTTCGATGCGCCGATTGGCTATATTTCCAATACCCAGGAACTGCTTCCGGAGAGCTGGGACAAATGGTGGAAGAGCGCGGACACGAAGCTCGTCCACTTCATCGGAAAGGACAATATCGTGTTCCACTGCATCGTCTTCCCTTCAATGCTGAAGGCCTATGGAGACGGCTATATCCTACCGGACAATGTCCCTGCCAATGAGTTCCTCAACCTTGAGGGAGACAAGATTTCCACTTCCCGCAACTGGGCGGTATGGGCTCACGAGTTCCTCACCGAGTTCCCGGGCAAGCAGGATGTGATGAGGTATGTCCTCACTGCCAATGCCCCGGAGACCAAGGACAATGATTTCAGCTGGAAGGATTTCCAGGCCCGCAACAACAGCGAGCTTGTGGCCATTTTCGGCAACTTCGTGAACAGGGCTGTGGTCCTGACCCACAAATATTTCGGCGGCAAGGTTCCGGCCTGCGGCAATCTCCTCGACATTGACCGGGAGACTCTGGCGGAGATTCCTGCGCTGAGGGCTTCCCTTGAAAGGAACATCGAGGGCTATCATTTCCGCGAGGCCCTCAAGGATGCGATGTCGATTGCCCGCGTCGGCAACAAGTACATTTCCGATACCGAGCCTTGGAAGGTGGCCAAGACTGACCTGGACCGTACCGGCACCATTCTCAATGTCTGCCTTCAGATCTGCGCCGACCTGGCCATCGCATTCGAGCCGTTCACCCCGTTCGCTGCGGAGAAGCTCCGCAATATGCTGGGAGTCGGCATCAATGCCGGATTTGACCACCGCAAGGGCGAGCAGGAGACTGTCAATACATACAGGCCAGGCGAGGGATCTGCCCTCCATACAGTGTCATCTGCAGATGGCCTTCCTTCCTGCGGAGTCTGTCTTGACTGGTCGCATCTCGGAGAAACTGACCTTCTTCCTGCCGGCCACCAGCTGAACCAGCCGGAGCTCCTCTTCGCCAAGATTGAGGATGAGGCAATCAATGCCCAGCTTGCCCGTCTTGATGCCATCAGGGCCGAGCGCGAGGCTGCCGCAAAGGCTGAGGCCGCCAAGGTAGTGGCCCCTCAGAAGGCTGAATGCACTTTCGAGGATTTCGAGAAGATGGATATACGCACGGCCACCGTGCTTGAGGCCGAGCGTGTTCCCAAGACGGACAAGCTGCTGAAGCTGACCATCGACACCGGCATTGACAAGCGTACGATCGTCTCCGGCATCGCCGAGTTCTATTCACCGGAGGATATGGTCGGGAAGCAGATATGCATTCTCGCCAATCTTGCTCCAAGGAAGATCCGCGGTATCGAGTCGAAGGGAATGATTCTCATGGCACGTCAGGGAGACGGAAAGATGAGGTTCATCACCCCTGCGGAGGCTCTGCTCAACGGAGCCGAGATAGGATAGCATTCACGGCCTGAGCCGAATGTCACGAAAAAGGGTGGCCCGGTGGCCACCCTTTCTGCGTCAATATTCCAGCCGGATATCATCGATCCACATCCTGGAGTCTGCACTGCCGGTGAAATAGTCTCCCAGCATGCTCGATGCGCAGGACACGATGATATGTGTAGGCTTTCTGGATCTGGTGGCATATTCGAGAGGTATTTCAACCTTGGTCCACTGGTCATAATCCCTGTCTGCCACGAAGGTGCCGTAGGCGATGACATTTTCTCCCTTAGGGTCGAAGAATGTGCTCTTGTCGGTAGTGTTGAGCTCCACAGGGGATTCCTCTGAACCGCCGTATTTGTGGTAGTCCCAGTCACCGAGAGCCACCCAGATGTTTCCTCTGTCGCGGTCGCCCACCTTTACTGGGTCATTGTCCGGCTTGTCTCCGTAGGTTTTCTCAGTGATGACTCCGGCCCTGTACTTTATCCAGGCGGTGAGTTTCTGAGGCCTGTGGGTGAACGGCCTTCCCATGCGGACTACGCCTCCGGTAGTACCCAGCGTCTTGTAGTATTCTCCGGAGAAGACATTGCCTGCGGCGAATTTGATGACTACGTATGCTGATGCCATAAGCAGGGAACTCTGCCCCTCTGCCGCATCATCTGTGCAAGGCATCGTAATCGTGTAGCTGGAGCCTACAGTTGTTGAACCTTTGTTTCCGCTGCCCCACCACTTGGTCTGCAATTCGGATTCCGTTGAATGAGGGTCGAAGAACGAGTAGTACTTGTCGGATTCGGCATTGGACCAGGTCTCGAAGCCGGAATTCGGCAACTGTCTTTCGCTCTCGGTGGTAAATGTCTGAACCTCAGTTTCTTCAGTCCCGCTGAAAGCTTTGCATTCGTAAGTTGTTTCAGGCTTGAGGCCGTCAGCTCCTGCCGAGAACTGGCCTCCGTTCTGAGAGTCCGGGCTGATGGTCAGCCATTCTTCGGTGCCGGATTCCCTCAGCCTGAAGCCGTTGTCATTGCCGGCGATTCCTTCCGCGGTCAGCCAGACAATCTTTGTCCACGGATCGATTCTGAGCATTCTGACAGTGGTCGAGCTCCGCTCTACGTAGATGGTCCAATGCTCTTTCACGCTGTGGTAGGCCACCTGTATGGTCTGCTCGTCGCTGAAATCCCTGATTGCGGAAGGGTCCGGGGTATAGGTCGTGATGTCTTTCGGGCCGAGCTTGCAGCTGGTGATCGAAAGATTTGTCACGTCCGCAGCCGAGGCCACTTTCACTACAACCCTTTTATTCTCGAAGTCCACCGCGCTTTCACCTACCTGGTAAGGCATTGTGAACCAACGCTCTATTGGCTGCGTGGCCTCGATTTTCCAGTCGTAGTCGGCGTAAGTGGTGAGCGTCAGCTTGAGAGGTTTGGTGAGATCCCTGGCACCGCAGATATCCCAGGACGGCTTGACTTCAGGAACATTGAATCCGATGTTCCTGATCTGCACGTTCCTGATGTCCGCAGTCTCTTCCAGCGTGATGCTGACCACCCGCTTCAGACTGTTGATTTCCACGGAACTGGCCCCCTCCACCTCCATTGATGTGATGGACGCCTCAATGACAGGATAGGGCAGGTCGTTGTGGATGCAGGACGCCATGACCGCCACTGCCGACAGAATGGAAATGATTCTTCTCATACTCTATATGTGAATGGTGAGGCCAATGCGTATGTCAGTGATATCCATATAGAACCGGGCATTTGCAGCTGCTCTTCTGCCTGTGATCCTGCCGTCTTCCATACATCTTATGTTTGTATAGTTCAGGCCTCCGAAACCGATGCTGACATTGAGGCTTACATTGTTCATTGCGAACACCTCGAGACCCGGATGCAGGCTCAGGTTGAGCTTGTCGGAGAGGTTGTAGGCCTTTAAGCCAGTATCCCCATAGGAGAATGTCGTCCTGCCATGCGTGTAGGCAAGCTGGACATCATTGAAAAGCCCGAAGCGTCCCCTGTCGTCGAGACCGAGGTATGCCCTGTAGAATATGGCCGTCTGGTAAGTGTTTCCGCTTGCCCTGATGCGGCTCACATTCAATGTCAGATCCTCGCTCAGAAGGCTCAGGTCGGCGTCCGAGATATTGCCGGAAGAGGTGGAATACTTGAACCTCATTCCGATGACCTTGTTGTCCCTGACGGCGTAGGCTATGGTCGGCACAACGCTGAATGTCTTGGCGTAGGCATTGCAGTTCTGCAGCAGCATCAGGTAGTCGCTGTTGTTGCTGTCGATGTCAAGGTATGAGAAAGAAACTCCCAAACCGACTTCTCCCTTGCCGATGAACAGTCTCTGCGCCAGCCTTCTGCCGTTCGAACTTGTATCGCTGACGCTCATCGGGACACCCATCACCCGGGGCTCCCTGTTCCGGTCCCTGGCCGACAGATCTGTCGCGAGAGGGAGAATTGCGATCAATATTGCCAGAATCTTCCTCATATGCTATAGATAATAATATAGTCCGAAACCCACTGTGAGCACGTTGATCCTGAAGTTGATCGCCGTGGAGTTCCGGCTGCCGTAGTAAACCTGGTTCTTCGTCTGCTCGACGTGATTTATGCTCAGTCCGAGCATCTTCACGCTCAGCTCGATGGCGAAATGCTCGTCGGCGAACGCCATCAGTCCCGGGCAGAGATTGATGCTGAGATTGGTGATGTCATCGTAGGCTCCCTGAGGATACTGGAGATTGCCGTTCATCACCTTTGCCTGTCCGTAACCGAACGAGAGCTGGGACTCGGTGAACATTGCGAAACGCTTCGAATCTCCTAGCGGAATGTAGTTCCTGAGGATGAACTTGGCATTTATCATCTGCTTGATCCAGTGGTAGTCCTTTACATCCAGCGAAACATCCTCGATATCGACGTGCGCATCGTCGAGCTTGAGCATATTGCGGCCGTACTCCACCCTCATGCCTATTCCCATATTGTTCCTCACCATGTAGCAGAACGCAGGGCTGACATTGACTCCGTAACCCGTGGAGTTGATGTCCTCGATGATGAGGAGGTTGTAATCCTCGTTGTTGTGGAATGAATAGCTGGCTGTTCCGCCTGCCATCCAGGTGCCCTTCTTGACGAAGCTTCCTGAATTCGACATGCTGTAGCCTCTGTCATAACGCTGGGCCCCCGCCCCGAGGGCAAGGACCGTCAGCGATATGATACTGAGCGTAGTTTTGAGTAGAGTATTGCCGCGCATATGTTATTCGTAGAGAAGTTCTACCTTGTCAATCCAAAGCTTGCTGGAGTCGCAACCGGTGAAATAGTCGCCATACATGCTCGCCGCGAAGGCGATCATGATATGTGTAGGATATGCGGTTGTGGTCTTGTAGTCAAGCGGAATAGTGATCTGCTGCCATACGTTGGTGCTGTTTTCGGCATCGCCCTGCAGAATCTTCTCTCCGAAAGCTATGGTGGAGGCGTCCGTCGTATAATCCACGAATGTGCTTTCATCAGTGGTGTTCACGAGAATCGGGCTGTTGGCATCTCCGCCGTACTTCTTGTAATCCCAGGTTCCGATGGCGATTCTGAGCGAGGCCCTGTCGTAGTCACCCTTCTGGATTTCATCAGGGGCGTTGCTGGCTCTGCGGTTTACCGGACCTGAGGAATACTTGGCCCAGAAGCGCATTGCAGAAGGACGGGCTGTGAAAGGACGTCCGAAGAATACGGTACCGCCGCTTGTTCCGATGGTCGCTCCGAAATGGCCGCAGAAAAGGTTGCCGGCAGCGAACTTCACGATCACGTATCTTGACTCCAGGCATACGGACTGTGCTCCGTCCATCTTGTCAGATGCGTCAGGATATGTGATCTGGTATGATGAGCCTACTGTGGTTGAACCCTGGTTTCCGCTGCACCACCATTTGCTCTGGAGAGCAGGGTCTGATGAGGCAGGGTCATAGAAGGAGTAGTAATTGCCGCTCTCGTCGTGGCTGACAGTCTCGAAGCTGCCGTTCGGAACCTGAGGGGTGGCCTCTGTGGTGACAGTCATTGTGCCGTCCACGATCTCCTCGCTTCCGTCAGCGGCCTTGGTGACCACGAGGCGGTACTCATATTCAGTCGCGCCGGTCAGTCCGGTGATCTGGGCCGAGTAAGATCCTTCGCTTACTCTTGCGGCGGCCTCGGAACGGGTCCATTCCGCATCGCTTCCGGCCACCCTGTACTCGAAGTAAACCTTGCTCTGGTCGTATTCGTTCTCATCCACGTCTGCATAGGCAGTGAACCTGGAGCCCCAGATCTCATATTTTCCGGTAGATGCGAGGCCGGTGGAAACAGGCACGAAGATGATGTCGTCATATACTTCGTTGAGGGCGTCGTCAACAAGGATGTCCACATCGAGAAGACCGTTCTTCTCCACGTACTTGAGGGCGAGTCTGTAGCGCTTTCCTCCCTCGACGGCCGCAATGCTGCCGCTCTTGGAGAATGCCTCGCCGCTTGCGAGTGTTCCGCTGAATGTCCAGTCAAGGGAAGGCTCGAAGCCGGATGCGATGAAATAACCGTCGGTTCCGCTTTCGGCCTTGGTGTAGGAAAGGCTTGCGCCCTCTACTGTGGAAAGGCTTACGGTGCAGGTATAGCCCGCCTGGAAATAGGTGTCCACGGACTCGTCGAAGGATATGTTGGATACGATGCTGTTCATGGCTGCGACCACGGTTATGCTCTCGGAGCCGCCGGCGGTGATTGTGGCAGACTTGCTGCCCTTGTAGCTTTTCTGCTCCCAGGAAGCGTAGGAAGGGGTCTCCTTGGCCGCCTCTCCTGCAAGCACGTCAATCCTGTATCCTCCGGCCGGAAGATAGATCTTCTGAGGTATCTCGGAGTATCTGTAATGGCGTACCATTCCAGAGAAGTCATCCTTGTAGATGCGTATGTCCGCATTGGCAAGAAGCTCGTCGGATGTCATCGCAGCCTTCGTCCCGTCAGTGCTGACCGAGAGTGAGAGGCATCCTTCCCCCTCCGGGGCGATCTGCTGCTTCTGGCAGGACACAAGGGCTGCCGCAGCTATGCTGATGATTGCAAATGTCTTTTTCATTGTCTTCCCTCCTTATTCAACTACAAGTACTACGTCGATGCTGTTCCTGCAACCCTTCTTGTCCACCACGTTCATCTTGAATGTGTGGCTTCCAGGGAATCCGAGGATGGCTGTCTGTGCTCCGGAGAGGTCGAAGTCCACTACGGTCTGTCCGGCGAGTTCCGCTCCGTGAGGGAATGGAACGATGTCGAATATGCCCATCGCTTCCTCTGAAGGATTCACGAGGTCGAGGTTGGTTCCTCCGACGGTGTTCACCGAATTGATGAAGTCCTGGTTGGTGGATGCGATGTCCACGGTGAAGCGGAGAACGCCGTTAGGCACGAGAGCCTGGAGGGTGAGGTTGAACGGATTGCCTGATGCCGGCACGGTAATCGGCTGTGTGATATCGTAGTCGCAGGTCGATACGAGCTGGATTCCGCCGTCTCCGGCAGGAGCCTCCGGGTCATTGCCGTCACCTTCCTCTGAAGCGGTGATGTCATTGTCCAGGGTAGCATCGGCCACAAGTCCGTCGATTTCAATGCCGATGGTCACTTCTCCGGTGGCATCCACCTTCTTCATGAACTTCACGATATGATAGTCGCGCGGCTTGAGGCCGGTGATGGTCGTGGTCATCTTCTGGGTCTTGTTCTCGATGCTTCCCTTGAAGGTTACGACCATGGTCGTGTTGCTTCCGTTCACATTGAAGTAGCCGATTCTCCTCTCGTATTTAGGAGCGCCTGAATTGTAGGTGAGCGCATAGTCGAGAGGTGAGCCTGCGGTGACCTCCACGCTTGTGTTGCCGTCACCGGTCACCATTGCGAGGAAATCGTCATTGTACTCCACGGATACGGCGCACTGGAGAAGTGTGCAGGTGATGGTTCCGAGAGTCGTTGTCTCTCCGGCTGTGATGGAGAATGGAGCCGATGCGCCGTATACCGGAGATGAGAACTTGGCGTCAGGAACGCCAGCGGCGGTGGAACGTATGTCCAGCCTGTAGTCTCCGGCCAGCAGAGAAATGCTTCCGGTGCCCTCGGTTATGGTTGAATACTGTCCTGACCATACGAGAGACTCGCCTGAGTCATAAACGTAGAGCATGTAAGTGCCGTCAGCCGCTTCGGCCTTGGTGACCATCTCCTCAGAGTAGTCTATGCTGAGCCCGGCGAATGAGAGAGTTCCTCTTCCGGTCTCGTTCTTGTCGTAGTTGAATTTGTCATCGGCGCAGCCTGCGAGGGCGATTGCAGCGACTGACAATGTGAATATTTTTCCAAGTTTCATGATATCAGTCATTTAAGTCAACTTCTACGAGGTCTGCATCGATGGTGGTCTCGTCGAAGGAGATGGTTATTGAATTGGAACCCACGTTGGAGGCGTCGAACTTGACCGTGTAGCATGTGGCAGGCTCAAGATTCTTGAACTCCTTCTCGGCGAATGTCTGGGTGGCTCCGCTCTGGCTGGTCAGGGTGCCGCTGAGCTTGAATGTGTACGCATCCATGAAGATGGCGCGCGTCTCGCTCTTCGGAACGGAAATGGCGGTTCCGCCACCTGTGGTCACGTTGAAGGTGTAGTCGGTGAAATAATCCGTGAATGCCTCGGTGAAGCTGAACTTGACGATGCAGCCGGCAAGTTTAACCCTGACGGTCACGGTCTGTGAGCTTCCGCCGGTTACGGCGAAACTCTGTTCGCCCTTGAAGCAAGGCTTGTCGAAGCCTTCGTCGGAAAGGCTGCCATAAGATGCGGTGGCTGTGTAATTGCCCGCTGCCAGAGTAACCGGTGCCGAAAGGTCGGAAACCGGAGTGATGTTGTCTTGTTCGTCGCTGATCGTTACGGTGAAATCAGATGCCGACGGCAGAGCTGTAAAGTCCCCTACGGAAGATTTTGTGGAGACGTCGATGAGGTCTGACTGCTGATCCAGGGCGAAACTCACATTGCCTTCCGAACCGCTCTGCTTTGAACAGGCGGCCAGGATGGTCAATGCGGCCAAGGCTGCAGACATAGTTTTAATACGCATGATGTTTTTTATGTTAGTTATTTGCTATCGATACTTTTATGTTGTCGAGGTAGAGCCAGTAGGTGCCGTTGGTCATATCTGCCTTTGTTTCAGCCAACTCTCTTATTGACAGGCGCATTGCGTTGGTTATGCCGTCAAGCTGGGTACTGTGCTCGTTGCCGATTTCTGAATATGAGCCTGTCTCCTCATTTACATAGAAGGAATCAGGGAATGTTCCCGTTTCGTTTCCGCTTGAGAGGTTGCCGGTATCTGTAGTCCATCCGACATTGACGGTTGCGCCCAGCTTTGGCTTGGATCCGATACCTCCTTCCTGTCTGTTCATCGAATAATTAAATGTCAATGAGATATTTACGGTGTGCCCTTCTTTGATTCCGGACAGAAGTGGGGAGTCGCATCTTGAATGATAGCAGGCCACAGCTTCCCTGTGGGCGGCAAGTCTGATTGCTGTACCTGCCTCTCCTCCTGCCCGGGCTACGCTCCAGCCGCTCTCGATGTAGTATGGACTCTTGTTGCCTGTGTTGGAAGCAGAGTGCTTGTCTCCGCTGTTGAAACTGCTCTGGATGCAGCTGAAGTCCTCGAACATCAGGTAAGGGCAGTTCAGTCCGACATTGACGGAATTTCCTGTGCTCATGTCCGGGAATGTGATCCTTTCGCTCACGATGGCGTCAGCGCTCTCGTAACTTGCCGTGAAACCTGTGCCGGAAAGAGCCCGGAACTCGCTCTCGTCCAATGTCTTGAGCACGATTCTCTCGCCCGGTATGATGGTGGAGCCGTCCGGGTCGGCGTATGAGAAGGATGTCCATCTCTCTCCTCCCCAAGTAACTTCGTTGTCGAAAGTGAATGTGAGGTTCTTTACCTCTTGCCCAAGATTGTTGGAGATAAGGGTGAATGTGAGATTATAGACAGGGGATACGGTCTTCGCCCTGAGCGGTACCGTGGTGATGTGCCCTGCCTGGAAATCCCTGCCTTCCAGCCTGATAGGCTCTATGTCGGAGTACCAGTTTTCCGAATAGACCCTCACGTTGAGGAATTCATCATTGACATATGTCCTCTGCGGAGGGAAGATGGACGAGGAGATGAACTCTCCGTCCGGTACCGGATTATCGGGCGTGATGGTTATGGCTGTCCGGGCATCGGTCAGGGAGGCACTGCCGTCCTCCACATTGACATTGACCGTTCCCGCAATCGCCTGGGGCATCGAGAATTCCAATAAGGAAACCGGCTCGTTCATGGCGTTTTCCCCCGCCGGTATGCAGAATCTGAGATAATGAAGCAGATGCCTGAGGTTCATGCTGAGACTGACCGTTTCGTCAGCGGGCCTCGTTTCGTCGAATTCCCTGAGTGCTCCTGCCTCGACCGGGCCGGATATGGCTATGCAGGCTCCGGAGGCTTTTCCGTTCTGCTCGGACGGAAGGGTGAAAACGGCATTCTTGCCGGAATAAGATGCCGGGACCGGGAATGCTATATAATAGTTATAGGTATCCTCCGCCATCGGGGCGTCCAGCGTGGATGTGAAATATCCCTTTGTATGGTTGGCCCTGGAGAGCAGGGTGAACTCTTTTGCCTCCAGTACTGCGCTCCCGGTCTGGTTGTCGGCCCAGACGGCCACCTTGTCCCCGATTTCCCAGGTGAATCTTCCTGCGGACGGGTCCAGCTCAGCTCTGGTATCGGACTGCGCTGTGGTGAAGGCCACGGTGACAGGACCGTCACTCCGTCTGTCGGTTTCGATACCTGTACAGGACGGGGCAATACTTGCCACGGAAAAGATGGCCATAGCGGCGAATATTGAATGAAAATTTTTCATACGTATTATTGTACGCAACAAAATTAGGCTAAAATTTCCTATAATGAAACTAAAATATCCTTTAGAACATTGTAAATTCTCCACGAATTTGCACTGAAAAATGTTCAAAAAGTAACTATTTTTGATGATGGATTGGTGAATTATTAGGGCTATTTAATTGGATAAATTATTGAAAATAAATAAAATAGGCAATATGTGCCCATTATTTCCCGGATGTCTTTTTAATCCTTCGGCGTTTACCTGTTCAGAAACGGGTCCCATGTCCTAAAATGCTCCCGCACTGCAATAGGGGCAAAAAGACCATTTTTGGTGCTGATTTTCCCGGTCTGTTGTATGCTGACAATTCGAATTTTCTGCCGACTGTCCGCAATTCGTGCATAAATTCATGCGGTAACCCAATTTGCGTCATTCCCGTCCTTGGATACTCAGCGTGGTGCTGTCAGTGTCATCCATTAACGCGCCATCCGACATCGCAGCACCCTATTAATAATTGACAGGCACTGCCAATTACAGCACTGCTGGCGTCAAACAAATCCCATACATTCCAGAAAATTTTCCCCCTGATTTTGCCATTTGCAAAATATTTCTTACCTTTGCGACCCCTATAATGTGTAGGGATCGCAATGTTTTATTATTAACCATTTAAAGATCAAGACAGTGGACACACAAAGTTACAAATCAGTGTACCTTAACAAGGAGACTGTAAAGAAGGAGTGGGTCGTCATTGATGCTACCGATCTGGCTCTCGGCCGTCTTGCGTCCAGAGTTGCTCTTGTCCTCCGCGGCAAGAACAAGCCAGGGTTCACGCCGAACGTGGACTGCGGTGACAACGTCATCGTGGTCAACGCCGAGAAAGTGGCCCTCAGTGGAAAGAAGATGACCGACAGGGTTTATACGCGTTACACCGGATATCCGGGCGGACAGCGTTTCACCACGCCTAAGGAGATTCTTCAGACAAGACCTGCTGAACTCATCAGGAGAGCTGTGAAAGGAATGCTTCCTAAGACCCGTCTTGGTGACAAGATTCTCGGCAACCTGTTCGTATATGCAGGTCCTGAGCATCCGCACCAGGCACAGCAGCCAAGAGAAATTAAGTTGAACGAAATTTAAACAGAGCAAATGGAAAAAACAGTAAACGCCC